>FTKM01680076.1_pt1 | contig 125899 bp, 99 predicted proteins | sample 1658051 | NCBI WGS metagenome assembly FTKM01 (sample SAMEA3914794, study PRJEB12502) | metagenome | biome: forest; material: soil | place: Canada | collected 2011-07-05 | depth 0.1 m | reverse complement strand
TGTTGCCGATGTCGCCGATCTGGTTGCCGTTGAAGTAGTAGTACTCCTCGCTGGGATTGGTGGAGGCGCCGCTGGCGACGGTGCGCATCATCACCTGTCCGGTGGAGGTTGTTGCGTAGGTGATGGTGCGGGGGGCGCCGTCGGCGATGTAGACGCCCAAGAGGTGGCCGTTGGAGTCGTAGTCGAAGGTGGAGTGGTAGACGGTGCCTGGGCTGGCGGTGTTGGGGGTGTAGGCGATGGCGGTCTCGTAGCTGGTGGTGCCCCAGCCATAGGTGTTGACCGTATCGGTGGTCGGCGGAGCCGTGCCGCTGGTGATGGAGGAGGTGGAGTGGGTGTGAACCACCTGGCCGCCCATGTAGGCGCCGGTGTAGGTCGAGCCCGAGAGCAGGTCGTAGTCGTAGGTGGTGGTGGTGGTGACGGTGGCGCCGGTGGAGATGACCGTGTGGTCGGTCTCGGAGGTCTCCAGATTGTCGTTGTTGAAGCTGGTGGTCGAGGAGAAGGCGGTGACCCCGGCAGAGGAATATTCGATGTAGGCCGTCACCCGGCCGAGCGCGTCACGGGTGTCCACCGCCGCCGTATAGGCCGGGTTCTGGGTGTAGACGGAGGTGATCGGGTTGAAGGCGCCGTCCGAGATGCTGGTCGCCGCCAGATAACCGTCCGGGGTGTAGCTGAAGGTCTCGATATGGGTGTCGGTCCAGCTGTAGGGACCGCAGGTTCCGCTGGTGGTCTCGGGCAGGTTGGAGGTGGCCGAGATCCGCTCGCCGGCCGCGTCGTAGACGATGGCCGTGCCGGTGGTTCCGGTGGTGATGGTCCCCGACCCGAGCGTGCCGGTCATGGTCCCCTGGGTGATCACGAACCGGTCCATCGAATCGTAGAGGTACCAGTAGTTCTGACCGGTCGATGAGCCGCTGACCGCGTCGTCGTAGGTGGTGGCCATGTTGCGGATATTGCCGTCCGCGTCATAGGCGTAGTTGACCGTCAGGGGGTGGGTCCCGTTCTCGCCGGTGTCGGTCTCCTTGATCATCCGGCCCAGCGCATCGTAGGTGGCGACGGCGTTCTCGAGCGGGGTCGCGACCTGGTTGGGCAGGCCGAAACAGCTGGCGAAGGGGTTGTAGTAGGAGCCGGCGTAGACCTCGGTCAGCCGGTTGCCTTGGGTGTCATAGGTGTAGCTGGAGGTGGCCAGGGAGATGGTGAAGATGCTCGAGCCCCAAGTGTAGCTGTCGGAGGTCGAGGCGATCTGGCCGGTGTTGTAATAGGTGTTGGTGAGGTTCTGGAAGTCGCTGTTGGTCTGGCTGATGAGCCGGCCGCCGTCGTCGTAGGTGTAGGTGTAGGTGAAGCCGCCGAAGTCGGTCATCCCGACGGTGCGGCCGAAGGCGTCCTCGTCGGTGGTCTCGGTCAGGCCGGTGGAGTTGACCTCGGTCTTGACCCAGCCGCCGAAGGTTCCCAGTCCCGTGGTCGCGAGCGTGTTGCTCCAGGCGTAAGCGTAGGTGGTGGCGTGGCCGGCGTAGTCCACCGTGGAGATGACCCGGCCTTCCAGGTCGTAGTCGGTGGTCTCCTTCACCGACGCGCCGAATTGCGAGTTCCACTGCTGGATCTGCTCGCCCAGGCCGTCGTAGGCGTAGGACGTGGTCAGGTTGGTGGCGGTGTTGGTCACCAGCTTGGGGATGGTCAGCACCGTGCCGGCGGTCAGGACCGTGGTCGGGCCGATCGACGCGGACAAGCCGTTGGCCTGTGCAATCACATGCCACAACGTGAACGAGCCCAACTGGGCGGCGGCGATGGAACTCAAGGTGTCGCCGCTGACGGTGGTGTAGCTGGAGGTGGTGGTGGTCGGAACGTCCGGAATGTTCAGCACCGTGCCCGTGGTCGGCGCGTAGGTCGATCCGAGCGAGAGCGACAGGCCATTGGCGTCGGCGATCAGGTACCAGAGCGAGGATGAGCCCAGCTTGGCGGCGGCGATGGAGCCCAGGGTGTTGCCGCTGACGGTGGTATAGCTGGCGTCGGCGACATACTGGACGGTGTCGTTGATCAGGCGGTTCATGCCGTCGTAGGCGCGGATCTCCAGATTGTTCAACTGGTTGATCATCACCCGAGCGTTGCCGAACACATCGTAGCCGGTCTTGGTGGTGGTCGCGTCCGGATAAAAGGTGGTCAGGGCCGAGGCGGTCCCGCCATTGTAGCCCGTGCCGGCCAGCAGGCTGCGCGTGGTCCAGTAGCCGTTGGCGGTCTCGGATCCGACCATGCGGCCGGAAACGTCGTAGTCGTAGTTCAGGGTCGGGTTGATCGAGGAGACGCCGCCGGCGGCGTTGGTGGAGTTGACCGTGGGCTCCACCTCCTGGGTCTGATCGCCCAAGGTATTGTAGCTGTAGGTGGTGGTGTAGAGGTTGGGGTCGGTGTTGCTGACCACATCGCCGAACGCGTCATAGACTCTGGTGGTGCTGGTTGTCAGGGCGTCAGGGATGTTCAACACCGTGCCGCTGGTCGGCGCGTAACCCGATCCGAGCGACAGGGACAGGCCGTTGGCGTTGGCGATCATGAACCACAGCAGCGGCGAACCCAGCTTGGCGTAGGCGATGGTGGCCAGGGTGTCGCCGCTCACGGTGGTGTAGCTGGTGAGGGCGCTGATCTGGCGTTCGGGCGTGATGCTCTGCAACGCCGCGCCGCGGCCGTCATAGACGCTGATGGTGGTGGTCAGGGTGGAGATGTCGGCGGTGTCGGCCTGGCCGTTGGTGATGTCGGCGCTCATCACCGAGGCGACGGTCTGGCCGGAGAAGTTGGCGCCGGTCGAGTCGATCTCCAGGGTGGCGCGGCCGTCGGCGTCGTTGACGTAGAAGGCCTGCACCCCGCCGTTGGCGGTGGAGCTGGTCAGATAGCCGGCGGCGTCATAGCCGTAGGTGGTGTTGGTGACCCCGTTGATCGCCTTGCTGACCACTTCGCCATAGGCGTCGTAGTTGGTGTAGGAGATATCTCCCGCCACCGCGGTGGTGGCGTTGAAGTTCAAGGTCTCGACCACCCGGTTGTCGGCGTCATACCCGGTGAGAGAGTATTGGGTGATGCTGGAGCCGTTGGACATCACCTGCGTGTAGGTCTGGTAACGCACATTGCCGTCGGCGTCGTAGTAGTAGTTCTCCGTGAAGCCCGAGGCGTCTGTCGATGCCGCCAGCCTGCCGTCCGCGCCATAGGTGTTGGTGGTGACCTCGTCCGCCGAGGCCGCCCAGCCCACAGCGCCGACCGTGGTGCGCGTCAGGTTATTCAGCCCATCATAGTAGTAGAGGGTGTCCGGCGTGACGCTCGTGCCGGTGTAGTCGATATAGGGCGTCGTCCGGACCTCGGTCTGACGTCCCTGGTTGTCGTAATAGTAGTCGGTGTAGTCGCCGGTCGCCTGGGTCTGGCTCGTCACCTCGCCCAGCCCATTGTAGGTATAGGTGACGGTGGCGTTGACGGTGGAGGTGCTCAGCGCGCCGCTGGAGCTCACCGTGGAGGCGGCGACGTTGTCGCGCGTCTCCGTGAGCCGCTGGCCGTCCTTGTCGTAGGTGAAGGTGGTGATGCGGTCGCTGGCGCTGGTGGTTCCGGTGGGCGGCGTGCCGGTCGTAACCGTGCCGGTGATGGCGGTGGCGTACTGATGCTCGGTCAGCGCATTGCCCTCGTCGTCGAGGGTGTAGGTGGTCAGATAGTTGTCGGGATCGACCTGGGCGATCCTGCGGCCGGCGGCGTCGTAGTAGTTGAAGGTCTTATTGCCGTCCGCGTCGATGGTCTCGATGACGTTGCCGTCGGCGTCATAGGTGGTCTGGGTGGCGATGGTCTGGGTCGAGGCCGAGTAGGTCGAAGTCGAGGTGTTGTAGCCGCCCACCAGGACGCCGGCGATCGAGGTTCCGGTGGCGCGATTGTCCAGATCGTAGGTGGTGTCGGTCTCACGGTAGGTGCTGGGCGCGGTGGGCGGCGCGCCCCCCGGGCTGGTGGGCAGGGTGACCGTGGTCCCATAGACCCGCGCGACCGTGGCGTCGGAGAAGGCGTTGTAGCTCCAGCTGCTGAGCTGGCCGACCGCGCTGATCTCGTCGATCTTCCGGTTCAGGGCGTCGTGATAATAGAAGGTCTGGTCGCCGTCGGCGTCCACCTGTTCGATGACGTTGCCGTAGGCGTCGTAGGTGGTGGTCGAGGTCGGCGACGCCGTCGCCCAGGCGCCGGTGGGGCTGACGGTATAGGCCGCGTCCCCGCTCTGGGAGACCTGCCGGTCGAGGGCGTCGTAGGTGTAGGTGGTGGTCTCCTGTTCGATCAGACCTGACGCCTTGACCTGGGTGCGCAAGTTGCCGAACGCGTCGTAGGTGTTGGTGTTGGTGACGCTGGTCGCCTCGACCGCGCCGGTGGACTCCGTCGAGGTCTCCGACAGCACCGTGGTCAGCAGAAGGCCGCGGGTGTCATAGGTGTTGGTGGTCACCCCGCCCAGCTGGTTCGTCACCTGGGTCTGGGCGCCGAAAGCGTTCAGCACATAGCTCTCGCTATAGCTGTTGGCGTCGGTGTTGGAGGTGATCCGGTCCATATTGTCCCGGCCGATGCTGGTCACCTCGGTCGGGCCGCTCAGGGTCGGGCGCGTGGTCACCGAAGCGCCGGTGGTGGCCGTCTGGTAGCGGGTTACCTGGGTGACCTGGCCGCCGAGCGAATAGGTGGTGGCCGTGGCGTAGCCGTCTGGGTCCACCTCCAGCACCAGCTGGTTCAAGGAATTGTAGTAGAAGTAGCCGCTGTTCCCCCGCGCGTCGGTGGTCTTCACCAGGTTGCCGAAGGCGTCGTACTGGTTGGTCGTTACCCCCCCCAGAGCGTCGGTGGTGGTCAGCAGGCGCTGGTCGGCGTCGTAGGTGTAGGTGGTCACCTCGTCGCTGGAGGAGGCCGTCAGATAGGACCTGATCGTCGCGGTCGTCGTCATCAACGGCAGGCTGGCCAGCACGCTCGGCGACAGGCCCGTAGCGTACACCCTCTTGGTGACGACATTGCTGTCGGCATTATAGGCGTACGCGGTGACGCCGCCGACCGCATCGACCACAAGGACCAGTCGGCCGAGCGCGTTGTAGGCAAACCGGGTGATCTCATCGCTTGTCGACGCGGTGACGTCGGCCGCGATCGTCGTCGCCGAAACCGCCAGCGGCAGGGCTCCCAGGACGGTCGGCGACAGCGGGGTGTTGAAGGCCCTGGTGGCGACGACATGGTTCTGGCCATCGTAGACCGTCTGGACCACGTCGCCGGCCGCGTCGATATCGTAGATTTGCCGCCCGGCGGCGTCATACACTGATCGGCTGATCTGGTCGCTGGACGAGGTCGTAACGTCGGCCAGGACATTGGCCACGGTGGCCACGGTCGGTAGAGCGCCCAGCTGGGTCGTCGTCAGGGCCGTCGCATAGGCGCGGGTGGCGACGACATTCCCGTCAGCGTCATAGGTCGTCTGAGTGACATCCCCCGCCCCGTCGATGCTGAACTCCAGCCGGCCAGCGCCGTCATAAACAAGGCGATCGACCCGGTCGCTCGTGGTGGAGTTGGACGCCTGCCAGCTCTGCATCGCCGACAGCGTCTGCACGCCGCTGCCGGTGAAGACCGTAGCGAACTGGCGTTCCTGCACCATATTGCCGAAGGCGTCATAGCTGTAGCCGGTGACGTCGCCGTCCGCGTTGATGGCGTAGGCCAACTGGCCGTCGGCGTTGTAGACCGAACGGGTGATGCGGTTGGCGGACAGGCCGGCCAGGCCGGCGACCAGAGTCTGAATCGCCGAGTAGGTGTAGCTCGTCGGCGATATCGTACCGGCGTATTGGATCGTCTGCACCAACCGGCCGTTGCTGTCGTAGTCGTATTCCGTCGGCTGACCGGCCGCGTTGATGGTGTACGCAAGCTGGCCGTTGCCGTTGTAGACGTTGTGGCTGGTCTCGTCGTTGGATGACGTGGCCACCCCGGAGGCGATCAGGGACGCGAAGCCCGCCGGCGACAAGCCCACCCAGGCCCCGGACGGCGTCATCGTGCCGCTGTAGAGCGTGGCGTAAGACGTGACGGAGACGACCTGGCCGTCGGCGTTATAGGTGTTCTGAGTGACGTCCCCATCCGGATTGACAGTATAGATGACCTTGCCGTCGCCATCGTAAGCGTAAAAGGTGGAGACCGGCGTGGCGTCGTCGGTAACAATGATGTCGCCGACTTGATCCTGAGCCTGCTGATACGGCGTCAGAGTGCCGCCGTTGAGGACGGTCTCGTAATAATATTCTATAGAGCTGTAGTAGTTGACGGACGTTGTATCGAACGTCGATGTGGTGACGTCCGCGGAGATGGTCGCCACCGAGACCTGCAACGGCAACGCCGCCAGCACGCTGGGGCTGAGGGCCGTGACGTAGGACGTCTTGGACAGCAGATCGTTTTTGCCGTCGTAGGTCATGTAGGTGACGTCGCCGGCGCCGTCGATCGTGTAGGTCAGCTGGTTGTCGTTGTTATAGACGTTGCGGGTGATGTTTCCGTCCGGGTCGGTGACAGCCACCACATTCCCGAAGCCGTCGTAGGTATTGGTGGTGGTCAGGTTCAGGCCGCCGCTGTTGGCCACCGTCTGAGTGAGCTGCCCGTCGTTGTCGTAGGCAAAGGTTGTGACCCTGTCGTTGCCCGGGCTGGCGGTCGGCGTGACCACGCTGGTCGGCGGGGCGCTGGCGAAGCCCGACAGGGTGGTGGCGTTGATCAGGTTGGCATAGGCGGTGGTGGAGGTCAGCCGCGAGGCCTGATCATAGGTGTAGACGACAGCGGCGCCCGACGCGTCGATGGTTTCGGCAAGGCGGCCGGCGGTGTCATAGACCGAGTAGCTGTAGCGGTCCGAGCTGCTGGCGGTCGGCAGCACCGAAGACAGGGCGACCGGCGCCGGATAGCCGGTGACGCTGAGCAGCGACAGCTGCGATGATGTCAGCAGGTTGGCGTGCTGGACGGTCTCGGTGAGCTGGTTATCGACATTGTAGGCATAGGTGGTGATCGAGCCGTCGTCGCCGACGTCGGCGACTTTGCGGCCATCGGCGTCATAGACATAATAGGTGGCCACCCCCGCCGGATCGGTCACCATCCGCAGTTGGCCAAGGTCGTTGTAGGCGTAGGTCGTCGTCGCGGTGGGGGCGTTGCTCGCCGTCACCGTGGTGCTCACCAGTTCGTCCGCCAGGTTGTAGGCTGACGCCGTGACGGAGCCGCTTAAGGTATTGGTTACCGTGACGGTATGGCCGCTGGACGTATTGGCGTAGGCATAGGTCGTGAGCCAGCCAATGATATTGGTGGTGGTCGCGATCCGGCCCAGGCCGTCATAGGTATCGTCGATATCGACGCCGAACCCGCTGATCTGCCGGGTAAGCAGATCGCCGACCGAGTCGTAGGTGTAGTTGATCGTGCTGGCGACCGTGGACCCGGCTCCGGCGGTCGTGGCGGTCGAGTAGCGCGTAATGCCGCTGACCTGGCCGCGGGTGTTATAGGCCGTGTCGGTGCGCACCACCCCGCTCTGGTCCCAGGTGGCGCCGGTCCAGGCGTTGAGCTCGGCGGTGGTCAGGGCGGGCACGACGAGCGAAGGCTGCGGCGTCGGTGTTCCGGAGACGACGGTCAGATTGACAGTGCCGGTGCTGGAGGTTCCGAAGCTGTTGGTCGCCGTGTAGGTGAAGCTGTCGGCGCCCGTATAGCCGCTGGTCGGCGTATAGGTGACCGTGGTCCCGGACAGGGTCAGCGTGCCGTGCGGCGTGGTCGTGCTGGTCAGGGAGATGCTGGTCGCCGCTCCGCCCAGAAGTCCCAGGTTGATGGTGTTGGCGCCCGTACCCGCCTGGGCGCTGATGGTCCCGGCGAGGGGCGGGCTTGCGGTGATCGAGGGGTAGTCGATCGTGCTGGTCACCTCGCCCGGCGCGCCGGCGTAGAGATACTGGGTGATCTCGCCCTTCGGGCTGACCATGTAGGTCAGCTCGTTGCTGGAGTTGTAGAAATAGCTCGTCGTCAGCGGCGAGCCGCCGCTGGTGGGATAGGTCGATGAGGTGAGCAGCAGGTTGCGGAAGGAGTAGGTGTTGATCGTGGTGTCGCCGAGGCTGTCGGTGTCGCTGAGCCGATTGCCGTTCACGTCGTAGGTATAGGTGTTGACGTCCCCGTTCGCCGCGGTGGCGGTGAGCACATCACCCATGGAGTCGTAGGTGAAGCTCGACGTTTGGCTCAAGGGGGTGACGAGCGAGGTCAGTTCGTCGCTTGAATTGTAGTTCAGGGTGGTGACGTTGCCGCCTTGGTCGGTTACGGCGGTCGAGCCGGCGGTATAGGTGAAGTTGGTCGCGTCGCTGGCCCCGCTGGCCAGCGCGTCAGTCACGCTGGCGACCCGGCCCGAGCCATCGTAGGCGATGACCGCGCTCGAGCCGTCCGACTGGGTGACGGAGGTCAGGGTGCTGGTCGAGCCCGAATAGCCGTAGGTGGTCGTATAGACATTGCCGTCGGTGATGGAGCCATCGCCCGGCGTCAGGTCGGTGGTGGCCGAAGTAAGATTTGATCCAGTGTATCCGTAATATATATAGGTATCGTACCAGACGTCACCGCCAGAATCCTGATTTATCGTGCTGATAGATGAAATCTGATTCGACGAATTGTATTGTATGTTTAGGCCCTCTAACCCAGAAGGCCATACTTCGGCGGTCTCGATATTGGTCAAATACCCGGATGTATTGTAGGTGTAGGTCAGGCTGTTCAGCCCGGTGGCGTCGGAGCTTGAAATGATCCGGCCCGCGTGGGTGGCGTCGTAGACATCGGTGTCCTGTGTCGCGCCGTCGGTCCAGGTCCAGGTTTGCGCCGAGCCGTTGTAGGTCAGGGTGTCGTTGGCGCCGCCGCCCTCGTTGGCCACATAGGCGCTTGCCGATGTGCTCCAGGTATAGGTCACGACCGAGCCGTCCGCTGCCACCCGCTGGATGGTCGAGCCGGCGGTGTCCAGCGTCCCGGTCAGGCTCGAGGTGATGACATGCCGCGAAAAGGCGTCCGACCACAGGGCGCCGTTATTGTCCGAGAGGCTGCCCTGACTGTTGTAGGTGCGCGTGACGGCGGCGTCGAGGCCAAGACCGATCAGCACCTGGTCGGTGGCCTGGACGACCAGATTGCCGTTGCCGGCGTTGACCACGACATCGTTGTCGGCCTGGCCGACCCCAGCCTGGCCCAATTGCCCCGACGCGCCCAGGATCGAACCTGATCCCCGCTCAAGGCCAAGCCCTAGTCCGGTAATGACAGCGGTCATCGCCTGTTCCCGACATTCACAGGCGCTTCTCGAACGATGCGCCCCCTTCAACTCAATCGGGAAAATTTCGGATGTGTTTAGATAAATCGACTGAGGGCGCCGTCAGCCCGACGCGCACTCGCCGCTGATCGACTGACGCGATACGCCCGTCATGTTGGCCATCTCCTGCGGGGTGACCACGATTGGAGCCTCTCTCGTCGAGTACGCGATCGGGGCGCCCGAGGCCGGAACCTTGCCGTGACTGTCCTTTACGCTGGTGGCCACGCTCAAGACCAATGACGGCCACATCGACCCCGAGAAGTTCAAGAGTGTGATCCTGGTCCTGGGATACGAAGGAACGCTCAATTGGTGAGGGTGCGAATACGGAGCGAGGTTCGCCAGGAAGCTGACCTCTTTCACGCTGTCCCGAGGGTCCGAGTGAGCGGCATATTCGGGATTTTTCGCTTTGACGGCGCGCGCGTGGCGCAAGCCGATGTGGGCGCGCCGTGACAATCGCTGAGGCGACATCCGCGAGCCAATCGCCGCAGATTACGCCATGTCACCGTAATCGGTGGGGCAGTCTAACGCCAAACTGTTTCCGCTTTGCGGGCCGGGGCTGTTGCGGAGCGCCTTCGCGCCGAGGGGTTTAGCGTAATGGGCCTATCACCGAACGGCCGGCAGGATGGCGCCTTTCGCAGCGCCGTCGCCGATCGGACACTGGGCGTCACCCTCATTGGGGACAAGACGCAGGTCGCTTATCGTCAGGGATAATGCGCCGTTCGTCGCCAGTGAAAACGGTGACCAGACCTTGGACATGTCCGCCCCAGCGTTCTGGAAGCAGGAGAGCTTGATCTTGCTGGTCCGCCAATCGGCGTCGGCGTCCGCCGATTTGAGTGTCAGGAGCGAGGTGACGTCCAACACGCCCTCGCAGGCCGGTCCGCAGTCCACCGATAGCCGGACCGTCGCCGTCGGCGGCGTCGAGATCCGGTAGCGTATCAGCAGCGCCATATCGCCGTTGGTCTGCCGCCTCAGGTCCGCGGGGCCGCCGGTCACGGCCAGTACGCCGACGCCATCGCCGGTCCAGGTCGCCAGGCGCGCGTTTTCCTGCGCGCCGGCGTCGACGGCGCGAACCGTGGCGGCTCCGGATACGGTCAGGCTCCAGGGGCTCGGTGCGTGCCCGTCCACGAAGTACCGCTCGAGATTGAGACTGGCCGTGCGCACGCCCGCGTCTTCGGACAGCAATCCTACCTTGGCCGGGTGGGCATAGGACAGGCCGTAGCCGTAGGCGAACTGGGGGGCGTAGTTCGGCTCGTCGGGATGGCCTGGGTTGTGGTCGGCGCGGGCCGGCCAGGAGAAGGAGAGCTTGCCCCTGAAGTCGTGGCGCGGCGCGCCCGAACGCGTCCCGACGAGCAGGTCGGCCAGGCCGCCGCCTTCCGTCCCCGGCAGCCAGGCGGCGACAAAGGCGTCCGAGGCGTTGATCTGGGGATTGGTCCAGAGCGGCCGGCCTGACAGGAAGACCGAGACCACTGGTATGCCCTGCGCCTTCAAGCGCTTCAGCAGCGTGAGGTCGTGGCTGTCGCCCGGCGAATATTCCAGGGTGTCGATGTCGCCCTGGAACTCGGCGTAGGGGTTTTCGCCGAAGACGACGATGGCGACGTCGGGCTTTCGCGCGTAGGCCCCATCCACGGCCAGTTCCGCGTGGCCGCCGCCGGCCTTCACCGCCGCCGCTATGCCCGACCAGATCGACTGGCCATGCGGGAAGTCGGTGTTCTTGTTGCCGACCCCTTGCCAGTTCAGCGTCCAACCGCCGGACTGTTTGCCGATGTCGTCCGCGCCGTCGCCGGCCACCAGCACATTGGCCGAGGCCCGGATCGGTAGAAGCCCGCCGTTGTTCTTGAGCAGCACCAGCGATTCCCGCACCGCCCGCCGGGCGATGGCGCGGTGGTCGGCCGAGCCCAGCCGGTCGAACCGGCCCGCCGCCGGGGAGGGGCCGTTGAACAGGCCGGTTTTGTATTTCACCCTCAGGATACGCCGAACCGCGTCGTCCAGCCGGGTCATCGGGATCACGCCGGAGCGCACTTCGGCGAGGGTGTTGGTGTAGAGGTCCTTCCAGCTGTCGGGCGCCATATACATGTCGAGCCCGGCGTTGAGCGCCTGCGGGCAGTCTGTGGTGGTGCAGCCGGCGACCTGGCCATGGGCGTTCCAGTCGCCCACCGCAAAGCCCTTGAACCCCATCCGCCCCTTCAGCACGCTGGTCAGCAGGCTGGCGTTGGCTGTGTCCTTCACGCCGTTCCAGTCGGAAAAAGACGCCATGACCGCCAGCACGCCGCTATCGATCGCGGGCGGATAGCCCTGGGCGTGCACGCGGACCAAGGTCTGCTCGTCGATGCGGGCGTCGCCCTGGTCGGCCCCGTTCGCGGTGCCGCCGTCGCCGAGGAAATGTTTCGCCGTGCCCATGACGTGGCCGGGCGTGAGCGGCCGGCCGGCCCTGAGCGGCCCCTGAAGGCCGAGGGTCATCGGGCCGGCATAGGAGGCGACGACCTCCGGCTCCTCCGCATACCCCTCAAAGCTGCGGCCCCAGCGCACGTCGCGCGGGACGGCGACGGATGGCGCGAAGGTCCAGTCCGCGCCCGTGGCCGAGACCTCCTCGGCGGTGGCACGGCCGATTTCCTCGATCAGCTCCGGATCCCGCGCGGCGCCCAGGCCGACATTGTGCGGAAAGAGGGTCGCACCCTTGATCTTGTTGTGCCCGTGCACGGCGTCGATCCCGAACAGGATCGGAACGGGCGTGTGGCCGGGTCTGGGCTCAGCCGCCGCGGCGCGGAAGGCCCGGATCAGCGCCAGCCAGTCGCTCGCCGGGGCGCGGTTGTCGCTGTTCGGCGCGGAGTTTCCGCCGGCCAGCAGCGCGCCCAGAGGATAGTGGCGCAGGTCGTCCGGGGTGATCGAGTTGATGTCGGCCTGGATGGTCTGGCCGACCTTATCCTCCAGCGACATCCGCGCCATCAGGGTGGTGATGCGCGCCTCGGTCGCCGCGTCCGTGAAGGCGGCCGGGCTGGCCGTCCTGGGCCACAAGGCTGGATGCGCGACGGCGCTGGCCTCTGGCGGCGGCGGGTTCGAAGAAGGAGCGGCCGTGGCGAGGGGAGCCACGGCCGTGGCCAGGACGCTCGCCCAGCCGAGAACGCGCTTGCGACGTCGGAGAGCCGTCGCCTCGCGCTTGTTGCAAATGGGCCCGGCGGCCCGAACGCCTTTACTCATTGGGCGGCGGCGCTGACGGGGGATCTGGCCGGCGCGAAGATCGGCTGGCTGAAGTAGCTGTCGTGGGACCGGGCAGCCGCGAGCGCTTCGGCATGCTCCTCGGCCAGGCCCGCCATGATGTTGGCGATGCGCCCGGTGCTGACCACGTCCATCAGGGGATCGTAGCCCCGCGGCGTCACCCCCATGCCGTCGAAGATGTAGAACCAGCTCAGGTCAGTGAACAGCTCGCCGCCCCTGGGCCGGATGCGGCCGGTGGCGCGATAACGTTCGATCCTTTCCGTCAGGTTGTCGGGCAGGGTCATGGAGCTGACATAGCGCCACAGCGGCTCGTCCCGCTGAGTCAGGCAGTAGTGCAGGACGATGAAGTCGCGGATGTGCTCCAGTTCGTGGATCAGTTCGGCGTTGTAGGAATCAATGTTGCTCTGGTCGAAGCGCTTGTCCGGGAAGTGGTCGAGCAGGTTGTAGACGCCGCTGATGGCCATATGGATGCTGGTGGACTCCAGCGGCTCCAGGAAGCCGGAGGATAGACCGATGGCGACGCAGTTGCGGTTCCACAGCTTGCGGCGACGGCCAGCGGAGAAGCGCAGGAAGCGTGGCTCGCCCAGGATCGTCTCGCCCAACTGGGTGGTGAGATCGTCGAGGGCGTCCTGATCGCTGATGTGGGCGCTGGCGTAGACATAGCCGTTGCCGGCGCGCTCCTGCAGTGGGATCCGCCAGTGCCAGCCCGCAGCCCGGGCGGTGGCGCGGGTATAGGGCGTGCGCGGCGTGATCATCTCGGTCTGGGTGGCGACCGCGCGATCGCAGGGCAGGTAGTTGCTCCAGTCGATGTAGCCGGTCTGCAGCGCCTGCTCGATCAAGAGGCCGCGGAAGCCGGTGCAGTCGATGAACAGGTCCGCGCCGAGGCGGGTCCCGTCGGTGAACACCAGCTCATCGAGGAAGCCGTCCTCGCGCTGCGTCGCCTTGGCGACGTTGCGCTCCAGCCGCGTCACGCCCAGCCGCTCGGAGTAGGCGCGCAGATAGACCGCGACCCGCGAGGCGTCGAAATGCAGCGCGTAACGCAGGCCGGCGTTGGGACCCGGCTGGCTCATGTCGGGAAAGGCGAACTTGCCGGCGTCGCCCAGGGCGGAGCAGAGGCTGAAGTCATTGAACTTGGGGTTCAGCCCGTCGGCCTTGGCCTTGTGCCAGGCATGAAAGAAGGGGCGGCGGTTGATCGGCGTGCCGAAGGCGCCGAAGGGGTGCCAGTAGGCGTGGTTCGGCTTCATCCAATCGACGAACTTGATGCCGAGTTTGTAGGTGGCGCCGACGTGATGGATGAAGTCGGCCTGGTTGATGTCCAGGAACTTCAGCAGGTCCATCATCGAGGGGATGGTGGCCTCGCCCACGCCCACGGTCCCGATGTCCGGCGACTCGATGACGGTGATCGAGCAGCCATAGTTCGGTAGGGCGCGGGCCAGCACGCTGGCGGCGATCCAGCCCGCGCTCCCGCCTCCGACGATGGCGATGCGCTTGATGCGGTTATCGGACGACATCTTGCAACAGTCCTTGGTCGAAGGCGGTCGGCAGGGGTTGCGCTTTAGAACTTGAACTTCAGGCCGAGGTAATAGCGCCGGCCCCAGTTGTCGTAGGTGAAGGGAAGATCAGGCCATTGCAGGTAGGTGTGCTGGCTGGAGCCGGTGATGTTCTGTACCGAGAAGATCAGGCCCAGTTGCTTGGTGAAATCGTATCCGACCTGGCCGTCCAACTGGCCGTAAGGCGCCTGGTAGACGGTGTAGGTCTTCGGCACGCCGTTCTGATCGTTGAAGGTGAAGTTCGATCCCACCGGCGAGTCGTTGATGCTCTTGTCGCGCCAGGTCCAGGACAGGCGGGCGGAGAAGCCGGACCGCTCGTAGTAGCCGGTCGCGGAGACCGCGTTCTGCGACACGCCGGGGATGGGCCCTTGGCTTGAGAAGGAGGTCGGCTGGTTTGAGAAGGACTCCGAGCGCGTGTAGTTGGCCGCGACGCCCAGGCCCTTCAGGCCGGACCACATCCAATCGCCGTCGAAGGCGTATTGGAACTCAAGTTCCGCCCCGTAGATGGAGCCAGCGCCGCCGTTGACCGGCTGAGTCACGGTGGCCGTCGAGCCGCCGACCGTGGTGGGCACGTTCTGTGTTTCAACAAAGCTGTCGATCGCCTTGTAGAAGCCGGCCACGCTGACCAGGCCGCCACGGGCGAAATAGTCTTCCCATGAAACGTCGAACTGGTTGGCGCGATAGGGGTCCAGCTTGGTGTTGCCCGAGGAACCGCCGTCGAAGATGAAGGTGCTGCTCGAACCCTGGCGGGTGAAGCCGAACGTATTGCCCAGGCCAAGGGAGAACAGGTCCTGCGGCGACATCACCCGGGCGGCGTCCAGGCGGATCTTCTGCTGTTCCGTCAGGTCGAGCACGAAGTTGAAGGACGGCAGCACATCCACGTAGTTGCGGGTGGTCTGAACCCCCACGACGTTGGAGTCGACGCCGTTCCAGGATGCGGTGCCGTAGTAGGTCGGCGTCAGGGCCGCCGCGCCGTTGTCGATCACCAGGTTGGTATCGACGATACGGACGCCGAAGTTCATGTGGAACCGATCGGTCGGACCGCCGATGTCGCCCATCGCATAGCCGGCGTAGGTCTTCTCCGTCACATCGAAGGAGCTCAGGCCGTCCTTGAAGAACTTCTCCGTCATGTTGGGCACGCCGCCGCCGGCCCAGACCTGCTCCAGATAGGTGGAGGGGTTGGACATGCTGGCGGGGTTCTTGACGATGATCGGGCCGGCGCCGAAGTTGTTGACCGTCTGGGCCAGGGCCGGGTTGGAGGTCGCGGTCGAGTAGGGAACGTTGATCCCGTTGCCGTTCGAGTAGCCCGGATCCGAGAAGTAGATCCACGGCCCTTCACCGGGGCCGACCGGCCCCGCGACCTGGCCCGAGGGCAGGTCGCCGTTGATCAGATAGCGGCCGAAGACCTGGTCGATGTCGCGGTCGGCAATGCGGAAGCCGGTGGAGAACACCGACTCGACCGGGGTGAAGTCCGCCTTGTACTGAAGGTCGCCCTTCACGGACCAATCGGTCTGGGTGGTGTAGTTGGCCCAGGCCCAGTTCGACTTGAAGGTCGTGAAGGCTGGGTTATCCAGCACATTCGACAGGTAGCCGACGGACGGCAAGCCGGACGTGCCGCCATTGCTCCAGGTGAACTGGTAGCCGGGGTTGCCGCCGTTGCAGCTGTCCGCGCCGTTGTTGCAGCCTGGCGCGCCCGGCGACGTCGCAACGCCGCTGGCGGTGTTGTAGAGTCCATGCTCCACGTCGGCCTGGTCAGCCTGGAAGTTCGAGGTGGCGCGTGAGTAGTAGACGTCGAAGTCGCCCTTCAGCGGGCCGCCGGCGTCGAATTTGTTGATCCACTGGAAGTTGTTGGCTTCGCTGATGGTGTGGAAATAGTTGGTGGCCGTCTCGGCGCCGTTGGCGTTGAAGGTGGCGTTCTGGACCACGCCATTGCCGTCGATCGAGTAGGGCGCGGCGGCGTCGATTCCCGGCATGTTGAGGCTGCCGGAGCCGTCGCCCTGGCCGTTGAACCAGACCTTGTCCGAATAGCTGATCTGGGTGTCGTTATCGCGCGAGTAAAACCAGTTCAGGTGGCTGGTCCAGGCGTTGGTGACCTCGAAGGCGATCCCCAGCGAGGCGCCGAGGGTCTTTCGCTCGTCGTTCTGGTCGGTGAAGTAGGCCAGTTGCGGGGAGATGTATTCCTGACCGCCGGGGAGGGCGGTCGGCGTGGCGTTGGTTCCGTTGCCGGGGTTGGCGGCCGTCGCCGAGTCGGTGATCACCCAACCGCTGCGGTTCTGGTCCTGGAATTCCTTGGTGTGGGTCTTCTCGTCGTCATACGAGATGCTGCCGGTGACGCCGAACCGGTCGTTCACCTTGTAGCTGCCGACCAGGGCGCCGATCGGAGTCCAGCCGTTGGTGTTGTCCGAGGTGGTGCCGCGCAGGTTGCCGCCGATCTGGAAGCCAACCGGCCCTGAAAGCGGGTCGCGCATCTTCAGGTCGATGGTGCCGCCCAGGCCGCCCTCGGTCATTGAGGCCTTGGGGTTCTTGTAGACGTCGATGCCGCTGATTTCCTCGCTCGGGATGCTTTCGAGGGAGTTGTACTGATTGCCCGCTCCCGACCCGCCGCCGGAGTTTTCGCCGGACACGGCGATTTCCTTGCCGGTCAGGAAGATGTCGCCGTTCAGCGTGGTCAGGTTCTGCCGCAGGCCATCGATCAGCACCGTGGTGCCTTGGCCCTGGGTCCGGTCGATCTGGATGCCGGCCAGCCGCTGCAGGGATTCCGCCACATTCTGGTCGGGCAGCTTGCCAATGTCTTCCGCCGCCACCGACTCGATCGGCAGGTTGGAGTTGCGCTTGCTGGTCAATGCGGTTTGCAGCGAGGCGCGGTAGCCGGTGACGACCACTTCACCGACCTCGGTCGATTTGGCCTTGGCGTCCGACGGCGCTTGTTGCGCATGGGCGGTCGAGCAGACGGCGAGCGCAAACAGCGATGCGCCGCTCATGGCCACGACGCGCAGACGGCTTTCAGATCCAGTCATGTTTCCCCCCTGGGTTCGACGTTTGATTTCTGCCTTTTTGGCAGCGCCGAGTGATTAGACAACGCTGTCTGACAGCGCTGTCGTAATGAAATAATCACCGGTTCGAGCCCGCGTCAATCACAAATCCACCACAAGTCGATCATCTTCGATCTGAAGGCGCGGCGCCGGCGTCTGCAACCGGGCCGGCTATTCGGCCAAGCCCAGGCCGCGCAAAGGTTTTACGACGGCTTGGCGCCGCCGACGGCGGCCGACGGCTTGGGGCCGGTCGATCGGCGGATCGTGAGCCGGAACGGCAAGGGCGCGAAAATCTCCTTCTCCGCGTCCACCGAGACCTCGCCGGAGATCAGCGAGCGCACGGCCAGGGCGGCGAGGTCGTCCAGGGGATGCCCCACCGTGGTCAGCGGCGGGTTGCTGAAACGGGCGCCAGCGCTGTCATCGAAGCCCGCGACAGACACATCCTGGGGCGCCGCAAGACCCGCGTCCGCGACGGCGCCCAGGCAGCCCAGGGCCATATCGTCGCTGCAGGCGAAGATGGCGGTGGGGCGGTTTGGCAGAGCCAGCAGCGAGGTCGCGCCCTCGACGCCGGACTCGTAGGTGAAGTCGCCCTGGCGAACGAGGTCGTCGTCCACGGCAAGGCCGCTGTCTTCGAGGGCTTCGCGAAAGCCGGCGTATCGGGCGAGGCTGGCGCCGTAGTGGGGCTCGCCAAGAATCAGCCCGATCCGGGTGTGGCCGAGGTCGATGAGGTGCTGGGTGATCGCCTTGGCCGCGCCCTTGTCGTCCATGACCAGCCGCAGGCCGCCGCCGTCGGTGGATTGGGCGCCGAGGCGCACATAGGGGATGCGGGCCGCCTTCAGCAATTCCAGCACGACCGTGTCGTCGCTGCTCGGCGGGGTAAGCAGCACCCCGTCCGGCTTCAGGGCGCCCAGGGCGCCGCGGACTTCGGCGACCATCTCGACCGGATCGCGGCCGATCAATTCGATCATGAAGTGATAGCCGGCCTTACGGCACTCCACCGTCGCGCCCAGCTGGACCCGGGTCAGGAAGTCGGCCGCCCGGGCGCCGCGCCAGTGGTGGATGGTCAGGTCCGCGTCCACCAAGGTCAGGATGACGTAGGACCGCGAGCCGGCAAGGTTCCGCGCCGAGAGGTTGGGGTGATAGCCCAGCGACTTGACGGCTTGCTGCACGGTTTCCCGGGTGGCCGTCCGCACACCCGCCTCGTTGTTGAGAACGCGGGAAACGGTTTTGATGGACACGCCGGCCAGGTTGGCGACATCGTAGATGGTAACGGCTGGCATCTGTCCGACATCGCGCAGGTCGGATGAAGCGTCAACAGCCACGTTCGATATGGTGGGGGAATGCGTCTGATGCAGGGCGATCGCGCGGCCGCCGGCCCGGCGGCGCCGGATGATGCGCCCGCGGGACCGCAGGAGCCGGTCAGCGCCGGCTTCATCACCGGCTTTGTGGTCGCCCAGGTCGGCGCCTATGTCAGCTTCTTGCCCCTGTTGCAGATTCTGGTTCCGCTGAAGGCTGCGGCGCTCGCGCCGGGGTCAAAGGCGGAATTGGTCAGCCAGATCGCCCTGCTGGGGGCGGTGGTGGCGGCCTTGGCCAATCTGCTGGTGGGGTTTCTGAGCGATCGCACGCGCGGACGCTGGGGACGGCGACGGCCATGGATCATTGTCGGCGCCGTGCTGGCGGCGGCCAGCTACGGCCTCATCGATCTGGCCCGGACGCCGCTTGCCCTGCTGGCCTCGGTTCTGGTGTTCCAACTCGCCTTCAACCTCGCCTTTGCGCCCTTGCAGGCCCTGGTCCCGGATCGGGTGCCGGATCGGCAGAAGGGCTGGGTGTCGGCGATGGCCAGCCTTGGCTTGCCGCTTGGCTCCGTGGTCGGCTCGGTTCTCGTGGGCATGCTGGTCCACGATATGGCGATCCGCTTCGCCGCCCTGGCGGCGATCGTGCTCGTCACGCTGGTGCCCTTCGGGCTGGCGATTCGCGATCCTCAGCCGGCGGCGGCGCCGGCCCGGCTTTCACGTCTTCGATTCAGCTGGCCGCGCTTCACCGCCGACTTCGGCTTTGTGTGGATCGGCCGCTGTTTCGTGCTGACGGCCTTCAGCATGGCTCAGATATATCTGCTGCTCTATCTGCAGGAGACCTTCGCGGCCCATGCGGCCAAGGGCTGGGCGCCGGAGGCGGAGATGGCGCGCATGGCGATAGTGTTCGGCGTCGCCAATGCCGTCACGGGCATTCTCGCTGGCCGCGGCTCGGACCTGCTGGGGCGGCGCAAGCTGTTTGTGTTCGGCGGCGCGGTGGTGCTGGGCGGCGCCATGCTCGGCCTGGCGCTGGCGAGCGGCTGGATGGGGGTTGCGATCAGCTATGGCGTGCTGGGCTGCGGCGCGGGCTGCTACTTCGCCGTGGATCTGGCCCTGATCGCCCAGGTGCTGCCATCGGCCAGCACGGTCGGGCGCGACCTCGGCGTCATCAACCTGTCCAACACCGTGCCCCAGATCGCCGCCCCGGCGATCGCGGGCGTGCTGCTGGCCATGCCCGACGCCAGCATCCGCTGGGTGTTCGCCCTGGCCGCCGTCCTGGCGGTGCTGGGCGCCGGCATGGTGCTGCCGATCCGGCGGGTGCGCTAATCAGGCCGGGGGCGAGACCGGGATCGCCAGGCCGTCGGCCGCTAGGCGCGGCGATCTGGAGGTGATCAGTCCATAGCAGGCGATCCAGGCGTAGCAGGCCACGGGAACCAGCAGGGCCAGTCCAAGGCCGATGTGGTCGGCGGCGAACCCTGTGGCCAGGGGGATGACCGCGCCGCCGACGATGGCGAGGCACAGCAGGCCCGAGCCGCCCGGTGTGTCCTCGCCCAGACCTTCGATGGCCAGGGTGAAGATGGTCGGGAACTGGATCGAGTTGAACAGGCCCACCGACAGGACGGCCACGGCCGCGACCAGGCCGGCGGAGCTGCCGGCGATTACGGCCAGAAGCCCCGCGCCGAGGGCGCACCCCATCAGCACCCGGCCGGCCGGAAGCTTGCCCAGCAGCCAGGAGCCGGCGAACCGCCCCACCATGGCCAGGCCCCAGTAGACCGAGATCAGCGATCCGGCATCGTGCATCGACAGGCCCATGGTGTGCTTCATCATCAGAAAGTTGGCGATGGAGGAGCCGATCGAGACCTCGGCGCCGACATAGGCGAAGATCGATAGGGCACCGAGCACCAGTCGCCGGTTGCCGAGCAGGTGAATGAAGCCGCCGCCCGCCTGGACCGCAGGCTTGGTCCAGCGGCGGATGCTCCAGCAGAGCAGGGCCAGCAGGATCAGCGCGGCGGCGATCATCAGGAAGGGGCCTTGGACCGACTGCGCCTCATGGGCGCGCAGGCCGGCGAGAGCGGCGGGGGTGAGGGTCTTCGGGTCAGGCAGGACGTGGGAATGGGCCAGGATCAAGGCGGCGCCGAACTGCGGCCCGATCATGGTCGCCACCGAATTGAACGCCTGCGCCAGGGTCAGCCGGCTGGAGGCGGTGGCCGGCGGGCCGAGCAGGGAGGTGAGGGGATTGGCGGCCACCTGCACCGTGGTCACGCCGCTGGCCAGGATGAACAGGGCGCCGAGGAAGGCGGGATAGCTGCCGATGTCGGCGGCGGGGGTGAACAGGGCGCAGCCTGCGGCCATGACCACCAGGCCGACGACGATAGCGCGCAGGTAGCCGATCTTGCCGATCAGCCAGCCCGCCGGACCTGAGACGACGAAATAGGCCAGGAAGAAGCAGAACTGGGTCAGCATCACCTCGGTGTAGGAGAGCTGGAACATGCCCTTCAGCTTCGGGATCAGCGTGTCCACCAGCACCGTGCAGAAGCCGAAGGCGAAGAACAGGCCCATCATGAGCGCCAGCAGACGTCGCCGCTGTTGAAGAGGCGCGCCATCGTCGGTCGTCGCCATGGTTGCACCGGATTGCACGCGCGCCTCCCCGTCAGAACAGCCTCTGAGCGGGCCGCTCGCTTTCTGCTGCCAGCAATTGACAGCGCTGTCAAATCGGCATTTTGCATCGGGGTCACTGCGTACGAGCTGCGATTACGCCGACGAAATCAGTGGCCGTCCCTGGCGCCGCGGCCACGATCAAGGTGGACATGCCGGCGATGGGGCATACCGGCGCCTACCCCATGCCCGATGTGCGGCGGTCGCATACGGTGATCGCCTGGCTCGATTGGAGCTTGAGAGGCGATGCGCGGGCGCGCGGCGCGTTGGTCGGACCAAATTGCAAGCTGTGCAGCGACCCCGATTTCTGGCTCAAGACCAAGGGGGTCGAATGACGCGGCGCGCCCCGGCCGCCTGGGCAGAATCTGGAATCGTATGATGGCTGCGAATGAAATGACCACGCCGGGATCGCCCCAGAGCTCGCGGGAGCATTGGAAGAATACGATCCTGGCTGGTCTGGCTAACTACATCGACGCGGGCTCGATCGTGTCGGGCTCGGCGGCGCTGGCGCTGTGGGCCAGCGCCTATCACCTCAGCAACACCTTCATCGGCGTCCTGGGTGCGTTCAGCGCCAACGCGATTTCCGCCGGCATCGGCGCGCTGGTGGGCGGCCGGCTGTGCGATCTCTATGGGCGCAAGCGGATCTACCAGTACGACATGCTGTTCTACGCCTTCGGGATGCTGTGGCTGGTTTTCGCCGCCCAGCCCTGGATGATCGTCGTGGGGTCGATCCTTGTCGGCCTCGCGGTGGGCGCCGACATCCCCGCGTCCTGGTCCCTGATCGCCGAGATGGCGCCGGCCAAGGAGCGCGGCAAGCACAGCGGCATGGCGCAGGTGCTGTGGTATCTCGGGCCGGTGGTCGTGCTGGGCATGTTCCTGGTCCTCGCCCCGCTGGGCGTGCTGGGCGCCCGTATCGTCTTCGCCCATCTCGCGATTGTCGCGGTGGTGCTGACGCTGCTGCGGTCCAGCATGAAGGAATCGGCGGTCTGGGAGGCCGCGAAGGCCGAGCGATTGGCCGACCCGACCCTGCGCGGCGGGGCCTGGAAGGCGCTGTTCACGCCCCAACATATCAAGTCGATCCTGTTCCTGGTGGGGATGTACGGCGTGTGGAATCTTTGGGCCGGCACCAACGGCTTCTTCTTCCCCTACATTCTGCGCACCGTGGGCTCGCAGAGCCAGGTCGCCGCTGTCGCGATGCAGGCAGGCGGGTTCCTGATCGCCATGGGGTCGATCAACTTCGTCTTCATGCGGTTCTCGGATCGGATGAGCCAACGCACGCTGCTGGCCATCTCCAGCGTCATCCAGATCATCGGGATGTCGCTGCTGGCCCTGTTTCCGCTCACCACGCCAGTCGCCTTGTCCTATCTGGTCCTGGTCTGGTTCGGGTCCGGCTTCGGCGCCCAGTCGTTTTTCCAGCTCTGGAGCGCGGAGCTGTTTCCGACCCTGCTGCGCAGCACGGCGCAGGGGTTCACCTTTGCGATCGTTCGGATAGGACTGGGTCTCTGGAGCTTCTTCGTCCCGCTGCTGACGGCGACGGGGTTTACCCACCTCGCCTGGATCCTGACCGGCTTCCTTGTGGTGAGCGGGATCATCGGGTTCCTTGGCGCGCCGGATCATGCAGGCAAGTCGCTGGACCAGATCGACGCCGAACGGCGAGGCCCGGGTGGCGTTTGAAACTGGAGGCGGCTGTTAGGGCTGACAGGCTGTTTCAGGGTGCTGTCAGTCCAACCCGCAAAGGTCTCCAAATTTGAGGCGCACCGGCTGTTGTTGGGAAAGAGTTCAGGCGTCTGATCAAACCTGTTCTGAAAGGTCCCGCAAATCGGTCGTTCGGCCGTGCGCGGGCGAATTACTTCTGGATGGGGGAATGCGATAGGGACGTTCCGCACTACGGACGCTAAGCTACCAGTCCTTTCACCGGTGCCTGAGCTCTGAAGTCCGCGGCGAGATTGCCAGTGCAAACACCTATCATTACAGCCGAGCCCATCGCCGACCAGGATTGGCCAGCGGCGATTGCGGACATGCAGACCGGGTTCGCCGGCGGCCTGAACGTCTACCGGGTCATGGCTCACCATCCCGCGCTGCTGAAGAGCTGGGCGAGCCTGCGGGCGCATGTCGTGCAAGGCAACACACTGAACTCGCGGCAACTCGAATTCGTCATCCTGCGGATCGGCCATAGGTGGGCCTCAGCCTATGAGTGGGCCCACCACGTCGTCCGGGGCCGGGCGGCGGGTCTCACCGAGCGTGACATCGAGTTGGCGCGAAGCCCTGCCTCGGCGTGGCCGGCCGCTAGCCTCGAGGCGGCGCTCATGGGCGCCGTGGATCAGCTGCTCGACGACGGCATGCTCAGCCCGGACATGCTGCAGGGGCTGATCGATCGGATCGGTGTCGCCGGGGTCATGGATATCATGGCGACGGTCGGCATGTACTCGACCCTGGCCTTTATCGTGAAGACGTTCGATACGCCGCTGGATTCGGGCGTAGCGCCGGACGGACCGCCTTCGGCCGTCAAGTGAAGACGACTGTCTTTTGACCGTTCAGCAGAACGCGGTGGTCGACGTGCCACCGCACAGCGCGAGCCAGGACCGCGCACTCGATGTCGCGTCCGATGCTGACAAGCTGTTCCGGGGTCTGGGCGTGCGACACGCGCTCCACGCCCTGTTCGATGATCGGACCCTCGTCCAGATCGCTGGTTACATAATGGGCCGTGGCGCCGATGATCTTCACGCCGCGCGCGTGGGCCTGGTGATAGGGCTTGGCGCCCTTGAAGCTGGGAAGAAACGAGTGGTGGATGTTGATGCAGCGGCCGGATAGGGCGCGGCACATCTCCGGCGACAGGATTTGCATGTAGCGGGCAAGCACGACCAGATCGACGTCGAGCCGCTCGACCAGGTCCAAGATCTGCGCCTCTTGTGCGGCTTTGCTGCTCTTGTCGACCGGTAGGTAGTAGTAGGGATTGCCGCTCCACTCGACGAACGAGCGCATATCATTATGGTTGGAGACCACCCCGGCGATATCGACGTTCAGTAGCCCGGAACGCCAACGATGCAGCAGGTCATAGAGGCAATGGCCGAACCTGGAGACGGCGATAAGCACCTTCGGCTTCACGCTCAGGTCGTGCAACGCCCAGGTCATGCCGAACCGATCTGCGATGGGCGCGAAGCCCGCGCGCAGTCCGTCCATAGCCGGCATCGCGGGCCCATCCTGACGGAACTCGGTACGCATGTAGAAAAGGTCGCCGTCGGTGTCGATGAAGTGGCTCGCCTCCACGATCGAGGCGTCATGGGCGGCGAGAAAACCCGACACCTGCGCCACGACGCCCTTGGTGTCGGGACACTTCAGAATCAGCACGTACCGCGATGAGCTTGAGGTCATGGGCCTTCCAGGGAGCGTGGGTTAGAGCTCGAATTCGGCCGCGGCGTCTGCGAGCCAAGCTTGCATGTGGCCGGCCAAGGGCGCTTCGACCATCGCCAGGAAAGCGCTGTCCTGGTCGGTTCGTCTCAGCACGGCAAAACACTGGCCGAGCAGGGTCTGGGCGCAGGCGTCGGGCGGGAAGGCTCTCGGATGCAGGTCGAGGCTGCAGCCCCTGGCGATCAGCTCGCGGGAATGACCCCCGCCTATGTTGAAGATCGCCCAGCCGTCGCTCAGGTCCGCGACATGATGGAGGGCTTGGCCGAGGGCCTTGGCCGCGAGGGCTGCGGTTTCGTCGGGCGGCTTGCCGGTGACCATCCATTCGGTCGGCGCCAGCCAGAGCACCGAGAAGGCCTGGCGGCCGGCGACGGTGTTGGGGCGGGTGGGCCAGTCGATCCCGAACGCTTCGCCGAGTGCGTTGACGGCTGGTTCGTCGCAGTGACGTACGCGCAGGATCGCGATTGGCAAGACGCTGGGGCCTTCGATCGACAGGCCCGTGGTCCGTGGCGCGCTAGCCATTCAGCCGCTCTCCGTTCGGATCGTAGGCCTCGGGCCTCGAGATTCTGACCCGGACAGGCCCGCTGGGCGTGAGGACCATCACGATCTCGCCTGTTCGCCGGCCGCCGCCATGGACCATGGCCAATGCGACCGCCCGGTTCATCGCGGAGCTGAATCCCGACGACGTGACATAGCCATCGCTGGGGCGCGCCGAACCGGCGCCGCGCAGATGGGAGCCAACAGCCAGAAAGCCTCGATCCGCAATCCGGTCCAACGGGTCCAGTCCGACCAGCTGAAGGCGGTCATCGCGCAGATTGGCGGCGCGGGTGAGGGAGCGCCGCCCGATGAAGTCGGCTTTACGCTTCAGGACATGGCCCCAGCCGACGTCCTCTGGCGCCGTGGTCCCGTCGGTGTCCACGCCGATGTGGAAGTAGCCTTTTTCGGTCCGCAGCAACATCCAGGCGTCGATTCCGATCGGTTCGATCTGGAAGGACTCCCCAGCTTCCATCAGCCGGGTCCAGAGAGCTGGCGCCTGGCTGGTGGGAACGCTGATTTCGAACGAGACCTCTCCGGTGAAGCTGACCCGCGCCACACGCGCCGTAAAGCCGGCGACAAGGCCTGCACGCCAGCTCATATGCGGAAAGGCATCGGCGTTAATGTCGATAGACGTCCCTGCCTGGCGCAACACCGACCGCGCGTTGGGGCCGGTGAGGGTCAGGGTGGCCCAGGCGCTGGTCAAAGGAGCGACCAGAACCTCCAGGTTGGGCCATTCACACTGCAGCCATTCCTCAAGCCAGTCGGCGATCCGCCCCGCGCCGCCAGACGTCGTGCCCACCAGAAAGCGGTCCTCGGCCAACCTGACGGTGACGCCGTCGTCGATGATCACGCCAAGTTCGTTCAGCATCAGTCCGTAGCGCGCCTTGCCGACCTTCAGCGTCGACATGGTGTTGGCGTAGATGCGGTCGAGGAAGGCGCCCGCATCGGGCCCGACTACCTCGATCTTGCCGAGCGGCGAGGCGTCGAACAGGCCAGCGTGCTCGCGCACCGCCAGGGCTTCCCGCTGTTCAGCCTGATGCGGCGTTTCACCGGCCCTCGGATAGTAGGCCGGACGCATGACCCCGCCGTATTCCTCGAACGCCGCCCCGGCAGCCTCGTGAAGCCGGTGGGCGGGCAGACGGCGAATGGGTCGAAACAGCTCGCCACGGTTCCGTCCGGCCAAGGCGCCGAAGGCCATGGGCGTGAAGGGAAACCGATAGAGGGTGGTTCCCGTCTCCTCGATCGACCGACCGGTCAACTCCGCGACGATGCCAACCGCGTTGACGTTGGAGGTCTTGCCCTGATCCGGCGCCATACCAAGGGTGGTGTAGCGTTTGAGGTGCTCCACCGAGACAAAGTTTTCCCGGACCGCCAGGTCGATGTCCGCAACTGAGACGTCGTTCTGAAAATCCACAAACGCATCGCCCGCCGCCTGAACGCGCCATAGTGGCTCAATGGCCAGACCGCCCGCCGGCCGCCCATCAGCGTCGCGCGGCGGCTCAGACGCCGCGACCGGCCAACCCGCCTGTTCGGCCGCCCATTCTCCCGCCTCGTGGCCATCGGTCAGGGCGGTGGAAAGATTCATAACGCCGGCTGCCGCGCCAACGGAAACCTCGGCTTGGACCGAGGCGGCGGGTTTGAACAGGGCCTGGTCTTTGTCCCACATCAGTCGCCCGCCTGACTGGCGAAACAGGTGGATCGTCGGGTTGAAGCCGCCGGAGACGGCCAGCAGATCGGCGGCGATCCAGCGCTCCTTCCCACCTTTGTCACGCACCTTGACCCCGGTCAGTTCCGGCCGACCCCGCGTCGCGACGACCACCGCGCCGGCCAGGATCGCCACGCCCTTGGCCTGAAGCGGCGCGGTGATTTCGGTTGGCGGCGCGGGGCGAGAGTCAACAATGGCCGCCACCGTCGCACCTGCCTTCAACAGGGAATGGGCGGTGGCGTAGGCGTCGCTGTTGTTGGTGAACAGGACCGCCTGGTCGCCTGCACAGACCGCGAAACGACCCAAATACTCGCGCACTGCCGACGCCAGCATGACACCGGGCCGGTCATTGCCGGGAAACGCCACAGGCCGCTCCAGCGCGCCGGTCGCCAGGATCACCCGCTTGGCGCGGACCTGCCAGAGCCGCTGCCGGGGCATATCGCGCTGGCTGTCGCTGGGGCGATCGGTCATTCGCTCAAGCAGGGCCAGCGCGTTGTGGTCGAAGTAGCCGACGGCGGTGGTGCGCGTGAGCACCTTCGTATCGGCCCGCGCCGCCAGGACTTGCGCTATGCGCCGCACCCAGACCGTGCCGGTCTCGCCGTCGATCTGCCTGTCGTCCCAGGCGAGACGGCCGCCGAGGCCGCGCTCCTGGTCACAGAGGATCACCCGTGCGCCGCTGCGGCTTGCGGCAGCGGCGGCGGCAAGGCCCGAGGGGCCGGCGCCGACCACGAGGACGTCGCAATGGGCGAAGCGGGTCTCGTATCGATCCGGGTCCGGCTGGTCGGAAGGCGTTCCCAGGCCCGCCGCGCGGCGGATGATGGGTTCGAACCAGCGCCAGTTCGGCCACATCAGCGTCTTGTAGTAGAAGCCGGCGGGAATGAAGCGCTTGATCAGACCGTTGACGGAGCCGAGGTCGTGGCGGACGTTGGGCCAGCAATTGACCGCGCGGGCTTTCAGGTCGGGATAGAGGTCGATCTCAGTCGCCCGAGGGTTAGCCTCGCTGCGCGCGCCATCGACGAGCTGGACCAGGGCATTGGGTTCTTCCACGCCAGCCGCCATCAATCCACGAGGGCGATGGTATTTGAACGATCGGCCGACCACGCCGACGCCGTTGGCCAGCAGGGCCGACGCCAGAGTGTCGCCGGCGAAACCGCGATAGACCCGGCCGTCGAACGAGAAACTCAGCGGGCGCGCTCGATCGATCAGCCCGCCGGTCGGCAGGCGATGGCCGCTCATGAGGCGCCTCGCGGCGGCGGGGCGGCCAGTTCGGCCGGCGCGGGCTCCCCCATGGGATAGACCGCGAGAACCTCATGGGTGACCGTTGAGCGCGCCAGATTGAACCAGCGGCGGCAGCCATGGGCGTGCAGCCAGCGCTCCTTGTGAACGCCCTTGGGGTTGTCACGGAAGAACAGGTATTGGCCCCAGGTTTCGTCGGAGACGGCGTCAAAGGGCTCCGGTCGCTCGAGATGGCTTGGGCCACCGAACCGGAACTCGATTTCGTCGCGTGGGCCGCACCAGGGACAGGCGATCAACAGCACATCAGCGCTCCCTAGTGTGCGATGCCGGAGGCTGCGGCCTCGTCGATGAGGTCGCCGGTGAAGAAGCGGCGCAGGGCGAACGGCTCGGCGATCGGGTGTGGAGAACCGGTGGCGATGTGGTGGGACAGCATCCAGCCGCCTGCTGGGATCGCCTTGAAGCCTCCGGTTCCCCAGCCGCAGTTGATGTAGAGGCCCGGAATTGGCGTCTCGCCCAGGATCGGGCTGGAGTCCTGGACCACATCGACGATGCCGGCCCATTGCCGCAGGAAACGCGCCCGCCCGAGTGACGGCATCTGATCGACGACCGCGCCGATTACATTGCGGACCACCGGCAGGTTGCCGCGTTGGGCGTAGGATGGATAGAGGTCGAGGCCACCGCCGATCACCAGGCCGCCCTTGTCGGACTGGCTGATGTACATGCCGGTGGCGAGGGACAGCAGAACGGTGTCGATAACCGGCTTCAGCGGCTCCGAGACAAAGGCCTGCAGGGCGTAACTCGTGATGGGCAGGCGAAAACCAGCCATGTCCGCCAGGACCGAAGAGTGCCCGGCCGCGGCCATGGCCGTCTTGCCGCTTTCGATCCTGCCGCGACTTGTCTGCACAGCGACGACGCGCCCTTCGCGGGATCGCTCGATGCCCTGCACCTCGCAGTTCTGAATGATATCGACGCCGAGTTGGCTGGCGGCGCGAGCATAGCCCCACACCACCGCATCGTGCCGGGCTGAGCCGGCGCGCTCCTGAACGAACCCTCCCAGAACCGGGAACCGGGCCGTCGGCGAGACGTCCAACAGGGGGATGCGCCGCTTGACTTGCGCCGTGGTCAGCATCTGGGCGGGGACGCCATTCGCATTCATCGCCCCGACCCACCGGGCGGCGCTTTCCAAGTCATGCCGCGAGTGGGTGGTCGTGACCATTCCCCGCTGGCTCAGCATGATGTTGTAGTTCAACTCACGAGACAGATTTTCGTATAGTTTCAATGAGAAATCGTAGAGTTTCGCGCTCTGGGGGTAGTAGTAGTTGGAGCGGACGATGGTGGTGTTGCGCCCGGAGTTGCCCCCGCCGATCCAGCCCTTCTCCAGAACGGCGACGTTCCGCAGACCATGGTTCTTGGCGAGATAGTAGGCGGTGGCCAGGCCATGGCCGCCGCCGCCTATGATTACGATGTCGTAGCGTGGCTTGGGCTCAGGCGAGCGCCAGGCCGGGTCCCAGCCGCGCTGGCCATTGAACCCTTCCCGCAACACGCTCCAAGCCGAATAGCGTGTCACCCCCGCCTTCTCCAACCGTTCACCACGCCATCAAATGTGATCGCGAGCACGGACCGTAGACTTCTCTATGGAGATTGACAAGGCCGCCCCGCCGGGGCTCAACCAATGACATGGGTGAAGGTCGAAGACTGAAGGCAACCGCCCCGGAACGCGGTGAGCGCCTGGGCCCTGAGGCCTGGATTGAAGGCGGGCGACAAGCGCTGATCGCCGGCGGCCTTGCGCGTGTGAAGGTCGAGCCCCTGGCCAAGACGCTCGGGGTGACGACGGGCAGCTTTTATTGGCACTTCAAGGATCGGCCCGCGCTGCTGGACGCCTTGCTGTTGGATTGGGAAACCTCAAACAGCGCCGGCCTTTTTTCCGCCGTTGCGCTGCATCCGGATGACGCCGACGCCCAGTTCGATGCTCTGGCGGATGTCTGGATCGAGGAGACCGACTATAGTCCGGCCTGGGATGCGGCAGTGCGTGATTGGGCGCGGGTCGATGCAAAGGCCGAGGCCGCGGTTCGCAGGGTGGATGACCGACGCATCGAACTCTGGCGTAGTGTCTTCGCGGGGCTGGGTTACCGGGACCCCGAAGCCTTCGTCAGGGCCAGGGTCACCTACTTCCACCAGGTTGGCTACTACGCTCTACATATCGCCGAGAATCGCGAGCGCCGCCTGGCGCTGAAACCGATCTATCTGCGGGTGTTGAAAGGGCGCTAGGCCTGCTCAGTAGCTTCCCATCCTGTCTTCCACCGCGTGGCCCAGTTCGGGGATCAGCATGCTGCGTTTGAAGGTGCAGACAACCGTGCCGTCGGCCTTCTTGCCGGTGGTGCGCACGGTGACGATGCCCTGGCCGGGGCGGGAGGCGGAGGCGCGCTTTTCCAGCACCTCGCTCTCGGCATAGAGGGTGTCGCCGGCGAAGACGGGGCTGGTGAACTTGACCTCGTCCATGCCCAGGTTGGCGATGGTCTTCTGCGACAGGTCCGACACGCTCATGCCGATCAGCAGGGACAGGGTGTAGGTCGAGACCACCAGGTTCTGGCCGAACTCGGTGGCCCGGCCGTATTCGGCGTCGAAGTGCAGCGGGTGGGTGTTGAGGGTGAGCAGGGTGAAGAGGTGGTTGTCCGCCTCCGTCACCGTCTTGCCGGGGCGGTGCTCATAGACATCGCCGACCTCGAAATCCTCGAAATGGCGGCCGAAGGTCTCGCGGAAGCGGCGCGGACCGATCGCGTTCCAGGTTTGGACCATCAGGGCCTCCAGTGGCTGGTTGCAACGCTCACCATGCGGGCTTGTTCTCGGCGAAGCCGCGCCCAAGCAGGCTGGAATTATCGGCGCCGAGGGGTGGGCAGACCGCCGTCGCCGAGCGCTCGCCATTGATCTTTATGGGGCTGGCCAACACCTCAAACCCGGGGCTGAAAGGGTGGGGCGCCGGCTGGACCATCCGTGACTCGGTCAAAAACGGGTTGTCCAACGCCTGCCGGACAGTCAGGACCGGGGCGACCGGAAGTTTGCCCGATAGAGCCCCGATCCAATGATCAGTGGATTGGGTCTGGAAGATTTGGTCCAGAACATGGGTGAGTTCATCGCGATGGTCGAAGCGCGAGCCTGGCTCGGCGAACCGGGGATCTGTCCTGAGGCCCGGTCTGCCCAGAATGTCCAGCAGCACGCCCCAGAATTTGTCGGTCATGCACATGATGAACAGCCATCCGTCGGCGGTCATGAAGGTCTGTACCGGCGCCAGGCTCAGGTGACCGCTCCGGGTCTTGCGCTCGACGGTCGTTCCTTCGTTTAGGCCCCAGGTGGCCACATAGCCGAGCTGATGCATCGCCACGTCGAACAGGCAGATATCGACGTCGCATCCCTTGCCGGTGCGCATGGCCCCGACGAGGGCCCCAAGCAGGCCCACCATTGCGGTCATGCCGGTGGCGTAGTCGATGGGTGACGGCGCGCCAGCGCGGGACGGCGGGCTGTCGGGTTCGCCCGTGAGGCTCATCAGGCCCGTCTCAGCCTGCATGAGGTAGTCATACCCCGGCCACGCCGCTCGTGTATTGTCGCGCCCGTAGGCGGAAATGTGGGCGCAGACCAGGCTGGGCTTGATCAACCCCAGCCGGGCATGGTCGAGTCCGAGCTTGGCCGGCTGGTCGCCTCTCAGGTTGTTGACCACGGCGTCCGCCGTCGCCGCCAGCGCCTCGAACGCCTGCCGTCCCTCCGGGCTTTTCAAGTCCAGGCAGACCGACCGCTTGTTGAGGTTCCAGGTCTGAAAATACTGGCTGTCGGCTTCTCCCAGAAGGTAGGGGCCGGTGCGCCTGGCCGGGTCGCCGCCCGCGGCCGCGTTCTCGACGCGGATGACCTCGGCGCCCATTCCGGCAAGGAGCATGGTTCCATAAGGACCGGCCGCGAACTGTTCGATGCTGACGATCCTGACGCCATCAAGAGGTTTCATAGCGTGCGCTCCCGTTCGGCCGAGCCTTCGACGGCGCAGCCCATAGATAAGTCTACGGATCGTGTCCAGACGGGCAAGCCTCGGCTTCGCGTCGCGCTGGCGCCGGTTTTTGTCGCCCATATTCTAGTGCGCGACCGGCCCTGGATGCCCAATGACAGTACGATTACAACTATCCTGTGGGGGGACCAGATGAGCATTTGCGCTAAGACCACTCGAAAAGGCTTCGCCGAAAATAGCACCGGCAAGAAATTGCCGGAGACTATTCGCCATCGGCATCTGTTGATGTCGGCCGCTGTCGCGCCATTCCTCTTGGCGGGGCTTGTGGCTGCGCCGGCTGTAGCTCAAGATGCTGGGACAACGACGAAGTCGATCGAGAAGGCGACTGTCCTCAACGACCTCATCGTGACGTCCACGCGGCGGCCCGAGCGCCTGCAGAACGTTCCGGTCGCGGTGACGGTCAACACCCAGCGTGACCTGCAGATCCGCAACATCACCACCATCGATCAACTCAGCCAGACCGTGCCGGGCCTGACCTTCAACACGGAGGGCCCGAATAGCGGCAACTACGAGATGCGCGGCATCGGCACGCAGAACTCGCAAGGTCTCCAGCAGTCCACGGTCGGCGTCTATCTCGACGACATGCCGGTTCTAGACAGCTTCGCCGCCCAGAGCAGCCCGAGCCCCCGGTTTTTCGATCTGGAGCGCGTCGAAGTGTTGCGGGGGCCGCAAGGCACGCTGTTCGGATCGGGCACGCTCAGCGGCGCCATCCGAATTCTGACCAACAAGCCCGATGTCGATCACTATTCGGGGGCGGTCGAGGCGACCGCTGAAACGACCCAGGGCGGCGATCCTAGCGAAAGCGTCGATGCGATGCTCAACCTGCCGCTCATCAAGGATCACTTCGCGGTGAGGCTGACCGGCTACGATGATGACACGGGCGGCTATATCGACAACATCACGCGTGACGAGAAGAACGTGAATTCCGATCGAGCCTTCGGCTATCGGCTGATGGCCAAGCTGATCGTCAATGACCAGTTCGACGTCCTGGGCACCATCGACTACCAGCACGACCGTCCGGCGGACAGCGCCTATGGTTTCGCGCCGGGTTCAAATCTGGGATCGGTCTACCAGTACAACAGCTCGGTGCCGGTGTTCACCGCGGTCAACTACACCGTCTACAACCTGGTGGCCCACTATCAGTTCGGCGGCGGCTACGAGTTGACCTCGTCGAGTTCTTACTTCGATCGGGATGCGCAGGTTCAGAGCGACATCACGCCGATCCTCGAGGCTGGTCTCCATGTCGATATCCCGACGGCGGGTGAGAACACCGCCGATGGCGATACCTTTACCCAGGAGTTGAGGCTTTCCTCGCCGACCAACGGGCGTTTCCGCTGGATCGCCGGCCTCTTCTATCTGGACTGGAACAGCACCGGCAGCCAGATCCTGCAGCAGCCTCTGCTCGGTCCGTTCAGCAACCTCTTCACGCTGCACGAGAAGACTCATTCGACGGAAGCCGCCTTCTTCGGCGAGGCGACCTACAAAATCACCGACAAGCTGGAGGGAACGGTTGGCGTACGTGTCTTCGACGACACCATCTCCCTCGGCGACACGGCCAATGGGTTGCTGAACGGCGGTGTGACCAGCGGCATCAACAGCAAGCACTCCGAGACCAAGGCTACGCCGAAGTTCGTGCTGACCTACAAGTTCAATCCCGACCAGATGGTCTATCTATCGGCGTCGGAAGGCTATCGGATCGGTCAGAACAACTTCATCTTCGCCACTTCGCCGGGCGTGCCGGCGGTCTACGGCGCCGACACGCTGTGGGATTATGAGCTGGGCGCCAAGGCGTCGCTCCTGGACCACAAGCTGACGGTGGACGCAGCCCTGTACTATCTCGACTGGGATAACCCCCAGGTGACGGTGTTCGTATCGCCGTTCTCGTACATCGAAAACGCCGGGCACGCCGCGTCCAAGGGCTTTGAGCTTGAGGCGTCCTACACGCCCTGGCAGGCCCTGACTCTGACGACGGCCCTGTCGATCGACCACGCGGCCCTGACCGTCGATGTGCCGGGGATCGTGCAGACGGACGGCGAAATCGGCGCCAAGGCGGGCGACCGCCTGCCAGGTTCGCCCGAATTCACGATCTCGAACTCGGCCCAGTACAACTTCCGCCTGTTTGACAAGAAGAGCTATGTTCGCGTCGATCAACAGTACATCGGCACCTCGTGGGAAGACCTTGAGCATGCCGGTTCGATTGAGATGGGCGGCTACACGGTCGTGAACTTCAGCGCCGGAATCAACTTCGGTCCAACAGAATTGAGCGCGTTCCTGAACAACGCCTTCAACAGCAAGGGCGTCCAGAACGCCTTTGTCGCCGCCGGTGGCGCCCCAGCTCGGGCCATCGTCGTGCGGCCGCTGACCGGCGGGGTCACTCTGCGGGCTCACTTCTGATCCCCGCCCGCCGAGGTCGGAAGATTGGCGAGGACCCCGGCGAAGGCTGGCCGGTGGCAGTTTTAGTGGTGGATGTTGCATGACTATGTCCGGCTCCGGCCAGACCTTCGCCGAACAGCCACCCCAGCGCCTTGACGGAAGCTGGGGCGGTCTTGGCGCGGACCTGGATGGCTACGTTGATGCTGTCATGCGCGCTTGGGGTGTCCCTGGTCTGGCCGTCGCGGTGGTGAAGGACGGCAAGCCTTTTGGCGGCGGCTTTGGCCTGCGGGAGGTCGGCCGCGCGGAGCCGGTAGGAATCGACACCATCTTCGGGATCGGCTCCGTCACCAAGACCTTCACCGGCCTGGATGTGGCGCTGCTCGCGGATCGCGGGCTGATCGACTGGGACGCCCCAATCACCCGCTACCTGCCTGATCTGCGCTATGCCGACCCCAAGACAACGGACCGCGCTACGGTTCGAGACCTCGCCGCCCATCGGGTCGGTGTCGATTCAGATCTTGCCTGGATGGTCCGCGGCGATCCGTTCGAGGCCATCGTCGCGCGAAACCAATACATTCCTCCAGCGGCGCCCTTTGGCGCTTTCGTCTATTCCAACGTTGGATACGCCAGCCTCGGCCTGCTCGTGGAGGCGATCAGCGGGCGCAGCTGGGACGATTTCACGCAGACCGAAGTGTTCGCGCCGCTTGGCATGTCGCGGTCCAGCACCCGCCCCGGCTATGTCGCACCGAGCGCGCCGCTGGCTCGCTCCTGGCTTGGCATGGCTCCGGCGGAAGCAAAGCCTGGTCTTGCGGGATTGGCGGAGGACAGGAACGTCTCCGCGCCGCACGGTCTGGCCGAGGACGGTCAAGACCAGTCGCCCAATGGACATCGGGGTGTACGCCTCTGGCCTTGGCGCTATCTGTCGTCGGCGGCGCCGGCGGGATCGATCAATTCAACCGCCCGCGACCTTGCGCGATATATGCTTTTTCAGCTTGGCGACGGCGCCGTCGATGGACGGAGGGTCATCAGCCAGGCCCAGTTGCTGGCCACCCATACCCGCAACGCTTCAAGGCCGTCCGCCGCCGCCGCGGCAGCCGACGGTTTCGAGGCGTTCGATCGCCGCATCGACCAGCAGGGCTATGGCCTGGGCTGGCAGACGTCGCGCTATCGTGGCCGCCAGCTCGTGCATCACGCCGGCGGGATGCCGGGGTATGCCGCGAACCTCTGGATGTCGCCGTCCGACGGTCTCGGCGTCGCTGTGCTGACCAACCTGGACTATCGCTACAACGCCGCCTTCCGGGCCGTCACCGAGCGAGTGTTTGGCCACTTTCTTGGCCTGCCTTCGCTCAACGAAGCCGAGATCATGGTGGCGCGATGGTCGCCGAGGGTCGAAGGGCACATGATTCCCTTGCCCGATCCAGCCGCCGCGGCGCCGGCCAGGGCGCTGGTTGACCAGATGGTCGGGCAGTACCACAGCGACGAAGTCGGCGAGCTCTCGATCACTCTGCAGGGTGGGCGCCTGATCGCGCGGTTCGACGTGGAATGCACCGCCGAACTGTTGCCGACCGATACGCCGGGGAGCTTCGTGATGGTGTTTCACGACGCCTTCAGGTGGCGGGCCAGCGCGGCGTTCGATGGGGGAGACTCCGGGCGCCGTCCGACGCTCACGCTGGGCGCCTGGAGCGGCGACCAGCAGCCGCACGTGTTCGAAAAAGCCGCGCCTTGACGGGCCCAGGGTGGCCGTCGCAGGGCGATTAAGGAAGGATGCTCCGGGTTGGACGCGATCAAATCGATGCACTTCGATCTGAACTGGGTGAATCTGACAGGGATCGTGGCCTTCGCGTTGGCCTTGATCGCGGCCTTCTACGCCGGCTCTTCCACGCGACCTCCGGAGGGGCCGGCCTTGGTGCTGGCCGCCCTGGTCTGCACCAGCGTCGGCGCCCTGTTCCTGGCGCCGGTGGGCGCAGCGCTGGCTGCCGCGATGGTGGGCCTGGTGCTGGCCGCGGGCGTTGTGCTGGCGGCCGGGGGACCAGAACGGCTGCGGACGTTTGAATGGATATGGCTGGTCGGCGAAGTCGCCGCCTTTGCTGGCTTTGGTCTGGGTGTGGCCTGGCTGAGGCCGGCCAATCCCATCCTTGCCTCGATCGTGAGCCTTGTCCTCGCCTTAGGCCTGTTCCTGGTCGTCCTACTGCTTCGCGTTTCGATCACGCCGATCCTGTTCGAGACCCGGTATCTGAAGATGAGCGACGGGACGCGCATCGCCGCCAGCCTCTACCTCCCGCGCAACCGCAAGCAGGACGAACGGCTTCCGACCATCCTGTCGCAGAACCGCTATCACCGCTCCGACGATTTCAAATTCCCCTACAATATCCTGCTGGGTCCCGGCCCGACCGCCACCCCCTTCATCGATCCAATGGTGAAGCACGGCTACGCCTATGTGATCACCGACGTGCGCGGCTCCGGCGCCAGCTTCGGCGTCCAGCAACAGCCCTTCTCTCCGCGCGAGCTTGAGGATGGCGGTGAGATCATCGACTGGATCGTCGCCCAGCCCTGGTCGAATGGCCGGGTCGGCGCCGAAGGCGTCTCCTACAACGGCACGGCGGCGGAGCTGCTGCTGACCACCGGGCGTCCGCAGGTGAAGGCGGTGATGCTGATGTTCACCGCCTACGACGCCTATGGCGACATCCTCTTTCCGGGCGGGATATTCCTGCAGGAATTCGCTCGCCGGTGGGGACTCTTCACCCAGGCGCTGGACGCGGACGATCCCGGCAAGTTCGCCGCGCCGTCGGTCGCCAAGTTGCTGGGAAGCGTCACCCCGGCCGGGCCGCGGGGCCGGACCGAGCTGGCCCAGGCGGTGCGGCAACATCGGCAGAACCTCGACTTCTACAAGGCCGCCAGTCAGCTCTCGTTCCGCGACGATGTCGCGGATGGCTACACCCCCTTGGCAATGAGCGCCTACCGTCGCCAAGCCGAAATCGGACGATCGGGCGCGGCCGTCTACGCCGTGACGGGCTGGCTCGATGGCGGCTACCAGAACGCTGGGCTGAACCGATTCCTGACCATGGCCAAACCGGGCGACCATCTGCTCATCGGTCCCTGGGCGCATGGCGCGGCGCAGATCGAACGCTCCTGCCACAAGGCGCCGGTCAAGTTCGACGCCGTGCCGATCTTTAAGGCCTTCTTCGATTCCGCGCTCAAGGATGCGCCTCGGGCCACGCCGAGCGCGCCTGAAATCACCTACTACACTCTCTGCGCGGAACAGTGGCGGACGACCCGTTCCTGGCCGCCGGCCGGAACGCTCAAGACCTTCTATCTGGCGGATCGGGGCGCGCTGGCCGACATGCCGCCAACGGATCAAAACGCGGCGGACGCCTACATCGCCGATCCCCGGGCCACCAGCGGCGACACCTCCCGCTGGATCTCCTACGTGAACTTCGAGCACAAGAAGATCGGCTATCCGGATCGGAAGGCGCAGGACGCGCTAAACCTCGTCTATACCTCCGCGCCGCTGGCGCGAGACACCGAGACCACCGGCCGACCGACCGTCGAGCTTCATCTCGCCTCGACCCAACCGGATGGCGCTGTCTTTGTCTATCTGGAAGACGTCTCACCCAATGGCGACGTGGCCTATGTGACGGAGGGTGAGCTTCGCCTCGCCGGCCGAACGCCGGCGCGGGAGGCGCCTTACAAGTCCACCGGCATCTACCGTAGCTTCGATCGCGCGGACTCCCATCCGATGACGCCCGGCGAGCGGGTTGAGGTCACCATCGAACTTTTGCCGACCTCCTACCTGTTCCGGCAAGGCCACCGGATGCGCCTGTCGATCGCAGGCGCCGACAAGGACAACTTCGCGCAAATCAACACCTCGCCGCCCGAGTACCGGATATTCCGCGATGCCGCCGGCGCCTCCCGCCTGACGTTCAATGTCATCGACACCACGCCTGAGCATGGCGAGCCCTCTTCGCCGAAAGCCGAGGTTCGATAGGTGCCTAGATGCAGAAACCGAAAAGACGCTTCAGCCGCGCGGCGGCGCTGGTCGCCTGCCTCCTCGTGGCGCTCCCCGCCGCCGCCGCATCGCTGGCGTCAGGGTCCGTCAAGACCATGAGTTCGACATCGTTTCCCCCGTTCGTCCTGCCCGAGCCCACGGGACCGTACAGGATCGGCGTGCACGATTTCGAGGTGGTCGATCCGGGGCGGGCCGAGACGTTCAGGCCCGACCTCGGCGAGCACCGCCGCATCATGGTGCGGGTCTGGTATCCGGCCGTTCCCGCCGCCGGCGCCGCGCCGCGGCCCTATCGCTCGCCGGTGGAAGCTTTGATCATGGGGCGCAACCTGGCGGAGTCGCTCGGGCTGCCGGATCCGACGTTCGAGCAGATCGGCGCCGGCCCCACCCATGCCGTCTCCAACGCGCCGGTGGAGCGGGCAGGGGGCTCGTACCCCGTGGTGATCTTCTCGCACGGCTATCTTGGCACGGTGGACACCAACACGGCGCTCATGGAAGAGCTGGCCAGCCACGGGGTTGTGGTTTTCAGCATTACCCATCCGTTCGAGAGCGCCGCCGTTGTCTATCCGCAGGGCGATGCGGTCGTGCTGGACGCGAGCGTCAAGGCGTACATGGGCGGGCGGACGCTGGATCCCGACACCGATATCATCCTGCACAGCAAGGTTATGGGCGATCGGTTCGAGGCGACCCGCCGCCTTTACAGTCAGTCGACCCGCCTGTCGCAAAGCGCGCCGATCTGGCGAAGCGACTTCATCTCGGTTCTCGACGCCATCGAGGCGGGGCTGGTCGATCGGGAGGTCCGGCCGATCGCAGCACTGGCGGACCTGCACCGGCTGATCTTCGCCGGCATGTCCTTTGGCGGCCCGGCCGCGGTCGGCGCCTGCCAGGCAGACCGCCGATGCCTAGGGGCGATCAATCTCGATGGCCGGGAGGTCAGCCTGGACCTCTTCGACCGTCCGGTGCGAGCGCCGACGCTGATGGTCTACAGCGGCAACACCTTCAATCTGAGCGGTCTCGGCTACAACGACTTCTTCTACGAGCCCGCGCGGCAGATCGGGAGTCGTCCCGAAGTGCGCCGGATGGTGGTTCCAGACGCCGGGCATTGGGACTTCACCGACTATACCCTGCTACCGAAGGGCGATCCGTCCATGCCCCTCCTGCCCGCCTCGCTGAGGGGGCCGATCGAGGGTCGCCGCATGATCCGGCTGGTCAATGACCTGTTCCTCGACTTCATCGGGCGTTACGCCGGCTCGGGCCAGGATCTGGTCGCCGCCAAGCCGATCGATGACGCCGTCAAGGTCCAGGACGTCAGCGCGATCGCTCGCTGGGCCGCTTCGGCAGACCAGACCAATCCGCAACGGAAGCGCTGACAGCCATGGCCGCGGTCATCATCGGCGCATATTCGACCCCGTTCGGGAAGTGGCAGCACAGGTCCTACAAGGACCTCACCGAGGAGACCTGCCGCGGCGTATTGGCCGACGCCGGCCTTCCCGACGGGCGCGAGGTCGATGAGATCTGGTTCGCCAACTGCACCATGCAGCGGATCGGCCAGGCGAACATCCGCGGGCAGGTCTGTCTGTCGCGCCTGCTTCGCGATGGGGTCTTCGCCCCGCGAACCCCGGTGTTCAATGTGGAGAACGCCTGCGCCAGCTCGACCGCGGCCTTCTATGGCGCGGTAGGCAGCGTCCTGTCCGGGCGGGCGAAGCTGGCGCTGGTGGTAGGGGTGGAGAAGCTTGTTCCGGATGATGGCGGACGCGCTGACCTGAGCCTGTTCGACACCGGCATGGACCAGCTGAATCCGGAAGAGTGGAGCGCCTACTATTCGGCGGCCGGCGCCGAAATCGGCCTGCCCTTCAGCCGAGGCGCGGACCGCTCGATCGCCATGGATACCTATGCGATGCAGGCGGCCTTCCATATGCGGGAGCATGGGACGACCCAGCGGCAGATCGCCATGGCCGCGGCCCAGACTCACACCTACGCCGTTGAAAACCCGAAGGCTCAGTACCGGTTTGCGCTGACGCCGCAGGCGGTGCTCGACGACAGGCCGGTCACCTTTCCCTTCACCCGCGCCATGTGCGCGCCGATCGGCGATGGCGCGGCCTCGCTGTTGATCGCTTCGGACGACCTGCTTGCGGGGCTCGATCCGGCGACCCGGGATCGCGCCGTCTCCGTGTTGGCCTGCGCGGCGGCCGGGGGCGCCTATCGCGACTGGCGCGAGCCGAGCCAATCACATGTCGCCGCCGCGCGCGCCTTCACTCAGGCGGGCCTGTCGCCAGCAGATGTCTCAGTCGCCGAAGTGCATGACGCAACCTCGTTTTCCGTCATCTATCAGGCCGAAATGATGGGGCTCTGTCCGCTGGGCCGCGGTGGCGCATTGGTCGAGAGCGGGGAGGCCGGTCCGGGCGGTCGCATCCCAATCAACACCTCGGGCGGGCTGGTGTCGAAGGGCCATCCAGTGGCGGCGACCGGCGCCTCGATGATCTACGAGCTGATGCTCCAGCTGCGGGGTGAGGCTGGCGCTCGCCAGGTTCCCGGGGCCAGCATCGGTTTGGCCGAAAATGGCGGCGGTATTGTCGGTTTCGATGAGGCGATCGGCTTCGTCACCCTCCTGGGCGCGCGGTCGTGACTCAATCTCCGCTTCAGACCCTGCCGGAGATCATCGCCAGCCACGCCAGGACCCGAGGAGGCGAGCCGGCTTTCATTGAGCCGGGCCGGACGCTGTCATGGCGAGACTTTGCGGCGAGCATCGACCGGATCGCCGGTGGCCTTGCCGCGCTTGGCATCGGGCCTGGCGATCGTGTCGCCCTGCTCGCGACCAATACGATCTGGGCGTACGAGACGCTGTTTGGCATCCTTCGGGCCGGCGCGGCGGTGGCGCCGATCTCGCCCATGCTCACGCCGGGGGTGATCGGTAGAATTCTGGACAGCAGCACCGCGAGCCTATTGTTCGCCGACGAGCCGTGCCGACCACTCGCGGACATAGCCGCGAGCAAACGCGCGGGCCCGCATCCATTGCGGGTCATCGGTCCGTCCGAGGCGCTCCCGACGGCTCTCGTTCCCGCTGACTGGGCCGGACCCGACGACCCGTTCAATCTGATCTTTTCCTCAGGAACCACGGGTGAGCCGAAGGGAATTCCGCACAGTCACCGCACGCGCCTTCTGATGGGGCTGCATGTCGCCGCCGCCTCCGGCTTCACGCCGCGATCACGGGCTCTGGTCTGCATTCCGCCGCACAGCAACGGCGCCTTCATCTTCCTGCTTCCGGCTATGCTGCTCGGCGCCAGCGTGGTCTTGACCCCCAAGTTCGAACCGGGCGCCGTCCTGGACATCCTGGCCCGAGATCGGCCGACCCACGCCTTTATCGTACCGACGATGATCGGCGCCTTTGTCGAGCATCCGCGCTGCGATGAGATCGGGCGCAGCAGTCTGACCGTGGCGCTCAGCGGCGGCGCGCCCATTCCGGCAGCGCTGCGGGGCAGGGCCGAGCAGGTCTTCACGGGAAAGCTGGCCGAACTCTGGGGACTTACCGAAGGGCTGGCCACCTACCTCAGCCCGGGCGAGGCAATCCAGAGACGGGGGTCGGTCGGTCGGCCGCTGGCGTCTGTCGATCTCCGCATTGTCGATCCCGCGGGCCAAGAACTTCTCGCGGACGAAGGTGAGATCGTCGGCCGCTCGTCCTTCATGATGACCGCGCCGGATGGCGCCGAGGCGCAAAGCCCCGAGGCCTGGGTCAGGCTCGACGGAGAACGGTTTCTCCGGACGGGCGATGTCGGGCAGATCGATGCAGACGGCTATTTGCACATCCGCGGCCGTATCAAGGACATGCTGATCTCGGGCGGCCTGAACGTCTATTTCGTCGATGTTGAAGCCATCCTGTTGGAGCATGCTGCGATCGTCGACGCCGCGGTTGCGGCCGTCCCGCATGCGAAATGGGGCGAGGCCCCGGCCGCCTATGTGAAGCTCGCCAAGCCTGGTCAGGTCGATGCGACGACTCTGCTCCAATGGGCGAACGAGCGCCTGGCCAAGCATCAGCGTCTGATCGCGCTTCATGTCTTGGATGGCGACGTTGAGATTCCACGGAACGCCCTGGGCAAGGTGATCCGACGCGAACTGGCAGAGCGGGTATCCGTCGGTGGCCCTCCGTCAAGCGAACGCGGAGCCTAAGATGGACATTTTTTCGAAAATCGCTGAATGCGACGACGCCGGTGAGTTCGCCAGCGGGTCGGTCGCGGCTTACGGGGCTTTGCTCGGCTTTCGGGACATGGTGCGTGGTGGGGTGACCGAGCCATGGTGGCAGCAGGATGGGCGAAGCTTTCTCTACCGTACGGGCGCCGGATCGGCGCCAACCATTCGCTTGTTTGACGCATCTCTGGGCCGGTCGCGCGACCTATTCGACGAAACCGGGCTTCGCGCCGAACTGGAACGAATTGACCCGCAAATTCGGTTCGACCCCGCAAGCCTTCTGGAGGCCACGCTCCGAGCTGAGGGTGTCGAGCTGAAGTCTGGCGATGCCGCCCTTCTGGTCGATCGGAACGGCGCGGTTCACGTCGTCGAGCCGGCCCAGGTCGAAAGGGCGCATCGACGGCGATCCCGCCGCGCTGTCGATCCCTATCCTGCGACCACCCCGCCCCTGGACGAACTGCCAAGCCCGGACGGTGAACGGCTGCTGACGGTGGTCGGCTACAATCTCGCGATCCGCGACGCCGAGACGGGCGCCGTGAAGGTGATCACGACGGACGGCGAGTCAGACAACCGTTGGGTCCTGAACGGGGCGCGGTGGTCGCCCGACGGAACGGTCGTGGCGGCGCTGCGGCGGGATATGCGCGCCGTCTCAAAGCTGCCGGTCGTGCATTGGCTTGAGGACGTCAATCATGTTGATCAGACGCTCTTTCCCATCGCCGCGGGACCGCCGGTGCGGGACTCGTTGGCCCTGGTCTACCCCGGCGAAGAACGTGTGACGACTGTCTGGGCGCCCACCGATGGTGAGGTTCTCCAGATCGCCGAATTCGGGCGCGACAGCAGTACGCTGCGGTTCCTGGCGCTCTCTCGCGACCACACCCGTGCGGAGCTGCGTTCGGTGGACGTCGCAACGGAGGGCTGCAGTCCGATCCTGGTCGAAACGTCGCCAACCTTCCTCTATTGGTGGGAGGACGTGTTTCAGCGGCTCCGGTTCTACACGCCGCTCGGCGACGGGCGTTTCGTCTGGGCTTCGGAACGCGACGGTTTCAACCAGCTGTATCTCTACGACGTCTCGGGAGGACTGATCCGCCAACTGACCCGGGCGGCCTATCCGGTGGTGCGCGTGGTCCATGTCGACGAGGACGTCGGGACCGTATTCTTCCTCGCCCATCCCGATCCCGAGCGCCCTTATGACACCCACCTGATGCGCGTGGGTTTCGACGGCGGCGGCCTGATCCAACTCTCGCATGATGATGGCCAGCACGAAGTCATGTTCGCTCCGGCGGGCGGCCTGTATCTGGATGTCCACTCGTCGGTATCGCGGCGGCCGCAATCGGAGGTCCGGAACCTGGATGGCGACCTTGTCGAATTGCTTGAGGCCGCGGATGTCTCGGCGCTTGACGGCCTGGGCTGGTCGCCCCCCGAGCCTGTGGTGGTGAAGGCGGCCGACGGGTGCACCGATATCGCCGGAGTGATCTACAGGCCGATCGACTTCGATCCGGCCCGAAAATATCCGGTTGTCGAATACATCTACGGCGGCGGTTTCAAGACGGTGACGCCGAACGGGTTCTTCCCCTCGGATGCTCGGGGAATCTTCCTCCAGGCGCTCGCCCAACTCGGCTTTGTCGGGGTCATCGTCGATGCCAGAGGCACCCCCGGTCGATCGAAGGCGTTTCAGGATGTCGTGCATAAGAGCTTCGGCCAGCATGAGTCGGCCGACCATGCGGCGGCGATCCGGCAGATGGCGTCGTCCCGACCCTACATGGATCTCGACCGTGTCGGCATCTTCGGCATCTCGTTCGGCGGCTACTTCACCCTCCGCTGTCTTCTGCAGCAACCGGACCTCTACAAAGTCGGCGTGGCGCTCTCCCCGGCCGAGATTGGCTCGATGACCTGGGATATCGGTATCGCGCCCTATCTGGGCCTCTACGATCAAAACCCTGAACGATACGCCGACGCCGAAAACGCCGGGCTCGCAGACCAATTGGCAGGCAGCCTCCTGCTGGTGACCGGAAGCAACGACGTCAACACACCCCTCGCCCAAACCATGAAGCTGGCCGACGCCTTCATCCGCGCGGAAAAGTCTGTCGATATGTTGATCGTTCCCGAGGCCAATCACGCCTTCAACTACCCGGATGGGCGCTCCGCCATGGCCTATGTGCGGACCAGGGTCGCGGACTACTTCCTCCGGCGGCTTGTCCCATGAGGACTCGCGATCTTCGGGTTGCGCCATGCGAATTCTGACCGCCGCGGCTCTGGCGGGCCTGTCGCCATCGGTCTTGATCGACCCCCTGGAGAAGGTCTTCGCCGATGAGGCCGGCGTCACGACGCCATTGAGATCGGTACATGGGCTGCAGGCCCCAGGATCCGAAGGCGGCCTTTATCTGATGCCTGCCTGGTCGGATCGGTCCGCCGCCGTGAAGCTGATCACCTTCCTGCCAGGCAACCCGCGCCGCGGCCTGCCCGCCGCACAGGGGCTGGTTGTCCTGTTTGACCGCCAGACGGGCGCGCCAACGCTGATCGCCGACGGGGCGACGGTGACCAATCTGCGCACGGCGGCGGCGTCTGCTCTGGCGTCGCGATATCTATCGCGTGAAGAGTCAAGCCATCTGCTCATCCTGGGCGCCGGTGCGCTGGCCTTCTATCTGGCCGAGGCTCACGCCTCCGTTCGGCCGATCCGCCGCCTGACTGTGTGGGCGCGGCGGCGTGAGGCGGCCCAGGCCCTGGCGGATAGGCTGCGCCCGCGTCTGCCGGACGTTCAGATCGAAGGCGTGGACGATTTGCCGGCCGCGGCGGCCAGCGCCGACATCATCTCATGTGCGACCAGCGCCTCAGCTCCCGTGCTGGAGGGGCGGTGGATTGCGCCTGGAGCCCATATCGACCTTGTAGGCGCGCACTCGCCGACGACGCGCGAAGCCGACGATGCGGTTGTCGCCCGAGCCGCGATCTGGTTCGACACCGAGGCGGCGCTGATCGAGGCGGGCGATCTGGCGGTCCCGCTGGTGGCTGGGGTCATCACCCGGGACCAGATCAAGGGCGGTCTCCGCGATCTGGTTCGGCAGGGTCCGTCATCGCGGCGATCCGACGCCGAGGTCACGGTTTTCAAGTCGGTTGGCGCGGCCATCGAGGACCTTGCGGCGGTCGAACATCTGGCGTGGCTGGCCGAGGCCGAAGGCTGGTTCAGTTCATCTGCGACCTGACGATCCGTCCATCCTTCATGATCAGCTTGAGCTTCGATCCGGCCTCGTCGAAAACCGACAGGTCAGCCAATGGATCGGCCTCCAGCACCAAAAGGTCGGCCAGATAGCCCGCCGCGATGCGCCCGAGCTCGGCGCCCTGGCCGATATTCTCGGCGTTGACGCTGGTGGCCGATTTCAGAATTTCGAAGGGGCTGAGAACCTGGCTCCGCTGGCTGAACTCCAGGCATTGTTCGCGGTGGATCTGACCTATGAGGTCGGTGCCGAAGCCGATCTTCACGCCGGCCCGCGACATGATTTCGAGCGAGCGCAGCGCCACCGGCTCCACCTCGGCCAGCTTCTCCATCGAGACGCGTGGATAGCCCAGAGCTTCGCCATTGCGTTTGAGCGCCTCGATCACCGCGAGCGTGGGCGTCACAGCGGTCCCGGCCTTCGCCGCCAGCGAAGCGGTCTCCGCGCTTATGAAGGTGGCGTGTTCCACGCCGTGCACCCCAAGCTCGATGCAGCGGCGGATCGCCTGGTCAGGGTGCACATGAGCCGTGGCGTAGACGTCGTGCCGCGCGACTTCATCGACGATCGCGGCGATCTCTTCGTCGGAATACTGCGAGCAATGCAGAGAATCGGTGACCGACGAGACTCCGCCGGAACCCATGAATTTGATGAAATTCGCGCCGTTGCTCAGCTCGGTCCGAACTTGCTTTCTCAGCGCCTCCGGCCCATCGACCACGGTAGTCAGGTGGCCGGAGTAGCCCATCCCGCAACTGCACAGCGCCGTCCATCCCCGCTGGCGCAGATCGCCGTGGCCGCCCGTCTGGCTGAGTGCTTTGCCGCAATAGAACAGGCGCGGTCCGGTGAACCAGCCCTCGGTGAGGGCGAAGTGCAGGCCGAAGTCGGCGCCGCCGACGTCGCGAACGGTGGTGAATCCGCGCCGCAGGCAGCCTTCAAGCATGACCCGCGCCCTATGCGCGACCGCACTCAGGGGAAGCCGGTCGCCAGCCTCGACATCGACGTCCGGACAGTAGGCGTGAACATGCGCGTCGATCAGGCCCGGCATGACGACGGCGCCTTTGAGATCGATGACCTTGGCGTCAGTACAGGAGGCGGCGGATTCGGAGATTTCGCGAAAGCGGTTATTCTCGATGACGATATTCGCCTCGGTCAGATCAGGCTGTACGCCGTCGAAAATTCTTGCGTTGCTTAATATCGTTACGCTCATCCAACGTCCTCCGCCTTCTGCCAGTTTGGCGCTGGCGCCTGGGATTTTCGCAAGCTCGCGACCGGCGTCATGCTGGATTTTATCGGAATAACGCTCAAAAAACAGATAGATAGGAGAAATTTATTTTGCACCGGCGACGGGTCGTGGCGCTTTGGTTCCGGGTTTTGTCGCCTTGATCCAATCGGTCGATCAATTGTTGAAACGACAGTCCCCGCGTTCGGGAGGGCTGTTTTGTCAGATTTGGTTGTCGATATTGTCATCGTCGGCGCGGGGATCGCCGGCGCGTCGGCTGGCTACGAACTCGCTTCGAGCTGTTCAGTGGCGATCGCCGAACGCGAAGATCTGGCCGGCTACCATGCAACTGGCCGTTCCGCCGCCCTCTATACTGAAAACTATGGCATCGATGTGATCCGAGCCCTGACCGTCGCGAGCCGGCCGGTGCTGGAGACACCGCCGGCCGAATTCAGCGCCGAGTCTTTTCTTGAGAGGCGGGGCGTGCTGTGGCTGGCCAACCAGAGCCAGCGCCACCTGCTCGGCCCAGCCCTGAAACAAGCCGAGTGCTTCACGGACTCCGCGCGGCTGATCGCCGCCGCCGAGATCGGCGAGCTCTGTCCGCTGATCAAGCCCGGTTATGCCGCCGGCGCCATATGGGAAGCGGACGCCAAGGACATCGACGTCTCGCTGCTGCACCAGAGCTACCTTCGTGGGTTTCGCCGCTCTGGTGGAAGGCTGTTGCTGGATCACCAGGTCACGGGCCTGTCCCGTGAAGGCGGCCGATGGGCTGTCGTGACGTCCGCCGGTACGATCGGCTGCGATGTGGTGATCAACGCCGCGGGAGCCTGGGCGGATCAGGTGGCCGCCCTGGCGGGCGTGGAGCGGCTGGGTCTGACGCCGATGCGGCGAACGGCGCTGACGATCGACGCGCCTACCGACCTGAACGTCGCCGCCCTGCCTTGCGTCATCGATATTGACGAGGAATTCTACTTCAAGCCGGACGCCGGACGGCTGTTGATCTCGCCGGCCGATGAGACCCCGACGCAGCCGGCCGACGCCCAGGCTGACGAGTTCGATGTCGCCGTCGCCATCGACCGCTTCGAGCAGGTCGCCTCGTTGCAAGTGAGGACGGTCCGCAGCAAGTGGGCTGGCCTCAGGACCTTTGCACCGGACCGGGGGCCGGTGATCGGGTTCGACTCCACGGCCGCCGGCTTTTTTTGGCTCGCTGGGCAGGGGGGTTACGGTATCATGACCGCTCCCGCGTCATCGATCGCGGCGCGCAGCCTGCTGACCGCAGGCAAGCTGGATGAAGGGCTCGCCAGGCACGGATTGACCTCGATCGCCCTGTCGCCGGACCGGTTCAGGTGAGTTGACCATGAGGCGCGGCGGGAAAATCCGGCTCAGTCCAGCGGCGTGGCTCCGGAAGGAGGCTGACCGGTGAACAGGCGACATGGACTAACCTCGGTCGGCGGCGCGCGCCGGGACGGCCTTTCGGTCGGCTTTGTCCTTCTGCCCGAGTTTACCTTCATGGCGTTTGCGGGCTTCGTCGAGGTGCTGCGACACGCGTCCACCGCGTCGGACGGAACGCCTGCGGCGCCCTGCAGCTGGACTGTGCTCGGCCCTCCAACCAAGCCGGCTCGCGCGAGCTGCGGCGTGGAGATCACCTGTTCCCGCGACTACCGCGAGCCAGGCGACTTCGACTATCTGGTTGTCGTCGGCGGCCTGCTGAGGGGGCACGCCATGGTCGACCCTGAAGTTCCCGCCTATCTGGCCGCGGCGGCCAAGGGGCCGACGTCCCTTGTGGGACTATGCACCGGCACCTTCGCCCTGGCCCGCGCGGGGCTGCTCGCTGGACGGCGATGCAGCGTCAGCCACTATCACATCGACGACTTTCACGCCGAGTTCCCCGATATCAGAGCGGACGCCGGGTCGCTGTTCACCGTCGATCGCAAGGTGCTGACCTGCGCTGGCGGCGGCGCCTCGATAGATCTGGCGCTCCACATTGTCGAACAGGAGATCGACCGATCGACGGCTATGCGCTGCGCCAGCCAGATGGTCATCGAGGGCTCGCGCACCTCCAATCACCCGCAGGCGCACATCGACCGGGACATCCTGGACCTGAGCGACGATGCGCTGATCCGTAAGGCCTTTCTCTATCTGGTCGTCAACCTGAGCCGATCCATGACTGTCCATGAACTGGCCGACTACTTGAGGGTCAGCGTCAGGCAGCTGGAACGCACCTTTCAGTCAAGGCAGGGGCAATCGCCCAGCGACTTCATTCGCCGAGTCCGCATTTCCGAAGGCAAGCGGCTGCTCACCAATACCGACCGGACCATCACCCAGATCGCCTACGACTGCGGCTTCGCCGACGCATCCCACTTCACCCGGACGTTTCACTCGGCTTTCGGCGCCACGCCGACCTCGCTCCGTTCGAACGCCGCAGCGGAGCAGGCTTCTTGACGGGCCGGCTAGAGGGAAGGGTTGCGCTGGTCAGCGGCGCCGGTCGGGGGATAGGGCGCGAGATCGCCTTGAAACTGGGCGACGAGGGCGCGTACGTGGTCGTCAACGATCTGGACGCCGACGAGACGCTCGCCGTGGTCGACCTGATCCGGAGCCGGGGCGGCGAGGCTGTGCCGTTCACAGGCGATGTGACAGCAACCACGTTCGCCGACGGCTTCGTGCAGACCGCGCTCGATGCCTATGGCGACCTGCATATTGTCGTGAACAATGCGGGCTATCCTTGGGACAACGTCATCCAAAAGGTCAGCGACGAGCAGTTCCAGGCCATGCTGGACGTCCACCTGCTGGCGCCGTTCCGCATCCTGCGGGCCGCCTATGACCCGATCCGGTCCCGCTTCCGCCAGGAGGCGGAGGAGGGGCGGGAGGTCATTCGCAAGGTGGTGAACATCTCGTCGGTCTCGGGCGTGTTCGGCAACGCCGGCCAGGTCAGCTACAGCGCCGCCAAGTCTGCGTTAGCGGGCCTTACCCGCAGCCTTTGCAAGGAATGGGGGCGCTACAAGGTGACCGTGAATTGCGTTGCGTTCGGCCTGATCGATACCCGCCTCTCGGGCCCCGCCGGCGCAGAAGGCATGACCATCAGGGTCGGCGAGCGCCAGATCGCCATGGGCGTGCGGCCGGAACTGCGCGCCGAGGCGGAACGGCTGGTGCCGCTTGGCCGGATCGGCAGGCCGCAAGAGGCGGCGGGCGCGGTGTTCCTGTTCTGCATTCCGGAGTCGGACTACGTCAGCGGCGAGACGCTGATCTGCAGCGGCGGCCTGGTCATTTGACCGGCTCGGCGCTCACCCAGGAGCGGCGCGCGGACCGGCTCTATTCGCCCATCGAGCCCTATGCCGTGGGGTATATGCCGGTCGGCCACGGCCATGAGCTCTATGTGGAGCAGTCCGGCAATCCGGATGGCGAGCCGGTGGTCTGCATTCACGGCGGTCCCGGCGGCGTCAGCCAATCCCTGACCCGCCAACTGTTCGATCCCGGCTATTTCCGCATCATCCAGTTCGATCAGCGCGGCGCGGGGCGCAGCCGATACGCCGATCCATTGTCCCACAACACAACCTCCGATCTGGTGGAGGACCTCAACCGCCTGCGTGTCACGCTCGGAGTCAATCGCTGGACGATCCATGCGGGCTCCTGGGGCGTGGCCCTGGCGCTGGCCTATGCCCGCCAGGCCATTGCGGCCATCAGGGCCGTGATCTTTCGCGGCGTCTTTCTGGCCGGCAGGGCCGAGATCGATTGGCTCTATGCCGACGGCGGCGCCAGCGAACTCTATCCCGACCTGTGGCGAACGCTGGTCGCGCCGGTTCCGCCGGGTCGGCGATCCGAAATTCCGGCCGCCTATCTCGCCTTGCTTGGCTCGCCAGACGAAACGGTTCGACTGGACGCGGCGACACGGGCCGCCGGCTGGGCGCGCGCCCTGGCCATGCCCTACCCGTCCGTGGAGCAGCCGAACGAGCCGTCTCCTCCGGTCGGCCATGGCGATGTCGATCGGATGCGGGTGAAATTCCATTACTTCGCCAACGCTTGCTTCCTTCGGCCCCACGAACTGCTGGCGTCAGCGCGCGAGTTCGGAGGCATTCCAGCCACCCTGATCAGCGGGGAGCGTGACGCGATATGTCCGCTGGAGCGGGCCGAGGCGCTGGCGCGGGCCTGGCGAACGGCGCGGCATGTGATTGCCCCAGGCGCGGGACATGCGGCGGATCATCCGGCCATTGCCGCCGCGATCAGGCAGGCGGCGGACGACTTGCGGCCAGTGTTGGCCGGTGGGGGGCATTTGCAGTGATCGACGTAGCCCAGAGTCACATTTTTCACCGCAAGATCCGCGGCCAATATCCGCTGGCCGTGCGGGCGAGCGGGATGCGCATCATCGACGCCCATGGGAAGCATTACATCGACGGGGTCAGCGGCGCGTCGGTCTGCAGCCTTGGCTACGGCGACCCCGATGTCGTCGATGCGGTACGGCGTCAGGTCGAGAGTCTGGCCTTCGTTCACAGCGCCTCCTTTGCAAATCCCGCCGCGGAGGCGCTGGCCGATAAGTTGATCGGCCGGGCGCCGGGCGACTTTTCCAAGGTCTACTTCGTTTCCGGGGGTTCGGAAGCCATCGAGACGGCGCTGAAGATCGCACGCCAGTACGCCGTGCTCAGTGGCCGCGACCGGGCCCGCCTGTTCGTCTCGCGCGCTAACAGCTACCACGGCAACACCCTGGGCGCGCTTGGCGTTGGTGGATCGCCCGGCCGGCGCTCGCTGTATGAACCGCTGCTGGCGCCCAAGGTCACGGCGCCTCGGTGTTACGCCTTTCGGGACCAACAACAGGGGGAGGGCGAAGACGGCTATGCCGCGCGCCTGTTGTCCGAGACAGCAGGGGCGATCGAGGCGGCTGGACCGGAGAATATCGTCGCGGTGATCGCCGAGCCCGTGGTCGGCACGGCGCTTGGCGCGGCGACCGCGCCGAGGGGCTATTTCCGGGGCCTGCGGTCCATCTGCGACCGGTATGGGCTGCTGCTCATACTCGACGAGGTGATGTGTGGGGTGGGTCGGACAGGCAGCTTCTTCGCCTACGAACAGGACGACGTCCGCCCCGACATCCTCGTCATGGCCAAGGGTCTGGGCGCGGGATACCAGCCGATCGGCGCCACACTGATCACCCAGGACGTGTTTGACACCTTCGATGCGGCCGGTGAGAGCTTCCAGCACGGCCATACCTACATCGGCCACGCCACCGCCTGCGCCGCCGGATTGGCGGTGATCGAGAAGATCGAGCGCGAGAAGCTGCTTGTCCGGGTTCAGCACCGCGCCGCCTATATGTTCGATCGCCTGGCCGAGCGATTGGGCCAGACTCCGTACGTCGCCGACATCCGGGGCCGCGGACTGTTCGCCGCCGTCGAACTGGTCGCCGACCGAGACGCGAAGACCCCTTTCGCGGCGGAGCGGCGTATCGCCCAGCGCCTGAAGGACGAAACGATGGCCCAGGGCCTGGTCTGCTATCCCATCGGCGGCTTCATCGACGGCGCCCTGGGCGACCATGTCATGCTGGCGCCGGCCTTCATCGCCACCGAACCGGACATCGACGAGATCATCGACAAATTGGCCCTCTCGATTTCACGGGTTGTGGAGGCTTCAGCGTGACGACCGCACCATCGGACAATGTGGTCTCAACGCCGGAGGTTGGGCCTGAGGCCGCAGCGCTGCTGGCCCGCTCGCTGGTATGGGACAACCACGCCTGCATGCCGTTGAGGCTGACCGATGACGCCTTCCTGCCGCAGCTTGAACGGCACAAGGCCGCGGGGTTCAATGTCGTCAGCCTCAATGTCGGCTTTGGCGACTACGGCGTCGAGCAGCATATCCGGGTGCTGGCGCACTTCAGGCATTGGCTGAGCCGCCACCAGGACGACTACCAACTGATCGAAAGCGCCGATGACATCGCCCTTGCGCGCGCCAGGGGCAAACTGGCGGTCACGTTCGACATCGAAGGCGGCAACGCCCTGGGCGAGCAGGCGAGCCTGGTCAGTCTCTACTATGGCCTCGGCGTCCGTTGGATGCTGATGGCCTACAACAGCAACAACGCCCTGGGCGGCGGCTGTCATGGCCAGGACGGCGGCCTTACAGCCTTCGGCCGCGAGGTGCTCGACGAGATGGCCAGGGTGGGCATGGTCGCTTGCTGCAGTCACACCGGCCTGACCACCGCGCTGGAGGTCATGGCCTACTCCGCACGCCCGGTGATCTATTCTCATTCCAATCCGAGCGCGGTTTACAGACACGCCCGCAACATTCCCGATCGCGCCATGCTCGCTTGCGCGGCCACGGGCGGGGTGGTGGGCCTGAACGGCATCGGCATATTCCTCGGCGACGTCGAGGACCTGGTCGAGCCGCTGGCGCGCCATATCGACCACGCCGTTCAGGTCATTGGCGCACGCCACGTGGGACTTGGGCTCGACTATGTCTTCGACCAGGCCGAGCTGGTCGAACAGTTCGAGGAGATGAAGGCGTCGTTTCCGGCTGGCTTCGGGTACGGGAGCGGGCTTCGGATGGTCGCGCCCGAGCAGATCGGCGCAGTGGTCGAACGACTGCTGCGGCTGGGCTATCGCGATGAAGACGTCGTCGGAATCCTCGGCGGCAACTGGCTGCGCATCGCGCACGCGGTCTGGCAGCCCGTCGCTCGCTAGGGTCCCGGCGCTTCCCCGTCTGCGGTCGATACCAACCGTTTGGGAATGAGCAGGAGCACTGGCAGGATCAGCAGATAGACGATGGTGATTGCGGTCACGCAGGCTCCAAAGCCGCCAAACCGCTCATAGAGCGCGGTGCCGAACACATCGCCGAACCGAGCGTCGATGGCCGCCAGGCCGACCGACATCATCAGCACGGTCCCCTGCAAACCCTCAGGGCATGCGCGGATGATCAGGTCGAGGTAGGCGGCGTAGGCCGCGCCCCCCATCAGGCCGATCAGGATCGCCGCGACCAAGGCGCCTTGAACCGAGTGGACGAACAGCAGCGGGATCGTCTGCGGCACCGCGACGATCGTTCCCCAGAAGAGCAGGGTGCGCAGGGGCAGGCGTTGGCAAAGCACGCCGTACGCCATGAAGCTCGGGATGAAGGCGGCGATGCAGACCGCATTCCATTCGCCCCATTGCATGTCCTTGGCGTGCAGAATGTTCTGCAGATAATACTGCAGCGGCGTCTGCAGGCCTGGCGAGAAATTCCATAGCAGCCAGATCAGCAGGGCCGGATAGATCGGCCAGTGCCCGGCCAGCCGCCTGAGATCGTCAGCGACCCGTCGCGATGCGGCGCCGACGGACTCGACATTGTCGAACACGCTCGCCGGTTTCCAAAGCCCATAGACGGCGATCATCGCCATGACCGCGCTGCCGGCGAGAAACAGGGTGCGGCCCGCCTGCACGGCGTTGCGTCCCTCGAGCTGCTCGCTGAGCAGGCCCCCGACCAGCAGCGCGGCGATGGCGGGCAGGGATTCGAAGATGTTCCAGGCCGCGCTGAGCCGCCCCGACATCAGGCGCCGTTGGCCGATCACGGAGGTCAGGCCGCGCTGGGCGCTGGCGATGAACAGGTAGGAGGTCAGGGCCAGAAGCACCGTCGCTAGCAGCATCCCGTAGCTTGGGGTGACGAAGGCGGCAGTGCAGTAGACGGCCGCGCCCAGGGCGCCGAACAGCACCAGAAAGCCCCGGTCTCCCCGTCCCAGAGGATTGAATCGGTCGCGGATGAAGCCGAAAGCGAACGAGAGATAGATCGGGATGTGCGAGATCAGCGCGAAGGTCGCCACCTCGTGCGCCTTCAGATGCAGCTTGTTTTTCAGGAAGAAGCTGATGGGCAGGTTGACCAGGCCGCCCGCCGGAGACCCGATGCCCATCAGCACGATCAGTCCGCCGACGTAGAGGAGAATCCTCCGTTGCGCCGCCGGATCCATAGGCGCCGTCTGGGCCCGGCCTGGAGCGCCATCGGGCGCCGCTATGTTCTGCTTGTTGCTCGCCGTCGGCATGCTCGTGCGCCCTGTCCGTGCATGCGACATCGATACTCCATAGGTTACTCTATGGACAGCGGCAATTTCCGCGCCGGCTATCGCGCCGTCTTCAAAGCAGGCCGGGGTATTGCCCGCCGTCGAGGAGGATGTTCTGGCCGGTGATGAATCCCGCGCGAGCGCCACAGAGGAAGGCGCAGGTTTCGCCGAATTCGGTTGGGTTTCCGAAGCGGCGTGCTGGAATCTGGCTGCGCTGACGGTCGCGAAAAGCCTCAACCTCCGCGCCGGCGGCCTGGGCGAAACGCTGGTGGTTCGAGCGGAGCCGGTCGGTGTCGAATTGCCCCGGCAGGAGGTTGTTGAGCGTCACGTTGTGGCGCGCCACCTCGCGGGCCACGCCGCCGACGAAGCCGGTCAGACCTGCCCTGGCGCCATTCGAGAGCCCAAGGATGCTCGCCGGCTGCTTGACCATGTGGCTGGTGATGTTGACGACGCGGCCGAACCTGCGCTCGATCATGCCGTCAATGGTGGCCTGAATCAGAAAGATCGCCGACAGCATGTTGGCGTCGATCGCTTTCAGCCAATCCTCCCGGCTCCAGGTGCGGAAGTCGCCGGGCGGCGGTCCGCCAGCGTTGTTGATCAGAATGTCGGGGGCGGGGCAGGCTTCCAGCAGCGCCAGCCGGCCGGCGTCGGTGGTGACATCGGCCGCGACCCCGCGCACGTCCGCGCCGGTTTCGCTGGCGATCTCCTCCGCGGCAAGTCGCAACCGGTCCTCGTCGCGGGCGGCGATAACGACGCTGACACCTTCCCGGGCCAGCGCGGTCGCGGCGGCCCGTCCAAGTCCGGCGCTGGCGCCGCATACAATCGCCTTGCGGCCCTTCAGTCCCAGGTCCACGAGCATCTCCTTCTGCAAAAGATAGGTCAGTGCGCCGGGCGTTTGTGGCCCCAGCTGCTGGGCTTGTCGTGGCGGCCCACGCGCCAGGTGGCGTCGTCCACCTCGATCGCGCCGTGGCCGAACTCGACCTCGAAGCCGGCCGGCGTGCGGGAATAGAAGGAGACCATCCGGTCGTTGGTGTGCCGGCCAAGACTGGCCGTTATCGGCGTCGCGGCGGCCGTGGCGCGTTCCAGAGCGAACCCCACCGCATCGAGCGTCGGGACCTGGATCATGAAGTGATGCAGCCGCCTGGGTGACTTGACCGGCATCAACGCCAGGGTGTGATGGCGCGGGTTGCAGTGGAAGAACTCCATGTCGAAACTGAACTGCCGCCCGGCCTGAATCCTGATGATATCGGACAGCCGAAAGCCGAGGACATCCTGGTAGAAGCGCCGCGAGGCCGCCATATCTCTGGTGGACAGCACCACATGTCCCAGACCCTGGTCGCCGGTCACGAAGGCGGTTACGCTGGCCGGCGATGCAAAGGGCGTCTCGGTCCTCAAGGTCGGCCCATAGAAGATCTCGACCGCAAGGCCGTCCGGGTCATGGCAGGTGATCAGGTCCAGCACGCCTCGTTCGGCGATCAGCTGCGGGTTACCGTCGCCGACCGCGACTCCTGCATCCGCAATTCGGCTCCGGATGTCTTTCAGTTCCGCAGGTCCCGCGACCTCGAAGCCGAGGTAGGCGATATCGTCCGAGGCGCCTGGCTCGACCGCGATGCGCCAGGCCACATCGTCCAGCCGGAACCGCCGCGCCTCGCCGGCCGGTTCCGCCGGCATCAGTCCGAGCACGCCGGTGGCGAAGCTCGCCCAAGCGGCAGGATTCTTCACCTGGAATCCCAAGTAGCCCAGCGATCCGATGCTCATGGTGTCCAGTCGCTCTTCATTGCAAACCACGCTTCGAGTGTCGGCGCCCCGCGTGGCCATCGTTTTTCAGGCGGCCATCCGGGGCCTGGCCGGGTTGATCGGGAGGTAAGGGCAGGCGACCCAGGCGCAGGCGCCGCCAGCGCGCCGGGGTTTCACCGAATTCGCGCTGAAACGCGCGCACGAAGGCCGCCGCCGAACCGTAGCCAGCCTCGAAGGCAGCCGCCTCGACGCTGAGATCGGCGCTTGTGAGACGCCGCGCCGCTGCGGTGAGGCGCAGTCGTGAGATGATCCGGCCCGGTGTCTGGCCGGTGACAAGCTTGAACGCCTCGGCGAAGCGCGTGCGCGACATCCCTGCCGTGCGGGCGAGTTCATCGAGGGTCCAGCCGCGGTCCGGCGATGCGAAGAAGGCGTTGATCGCCGTCATGATCTGGCGATTAGCGGGGATGCGGCCTGTGTCACGTGCGTCGTTACGCCGTCCGGCGAGGACCCGGCGGCTCATGTTGATCAGCATCGTTTCCGCCATTCGGCGGATAACCAGATTGCGGTCTATCCAGGAGTCGTCCGCGTATTCGTCTTCGAGCATCTCGATGGCCCTCCAGAGCCTGCGCGAGAGATCGGGATATTCGGATGGCCGGACCACGATGGGGCCGATCAGGACCGAGCCCAGAGCCAAGGCTTCGTTCGGCGCGACGCCGACGATGAGTTCGACATCGCCGTTTTTCCCGTCGCCGTTCATTGGCAGGCGCTTGAACCGCCCAGCCTCACTTGTCTGCGGCCTAACGCCCGAAACGAAGGCGTGGGGCGTGAGCCCGCTCAGGGCGACGGCGTCGCCTGTGTGCAGGTCGATCTCTGTAGCTCGGGGGAAGTCGATCTCGAGGCGCAGGCGCCCCGACCGCACCATGACGCAGTAGGAGAAGTTGCCGGCTTCAAGAGCCCTGATAAATTTGCCCTCCAGGTGTGTCCTGAAGAAGAAGACGCCGTCCATGTGAACGTCGTGGCGTGGGTGGTCTCCAGGGGGCTGTTCGTTGACGGCCATGCCGTTCTAAGCCTTGGCGGGTGCTGGGCCCGCCCCGTATTTCGCGCTCAGGGCGGAGCCGCCAGCGACACGGCCGACGCCGCGTACCGAGATTCCAGAATCGAGGCTCAACACGCCGCCGGTCGCTGGGCGGCTGTCACGGCGTGACGCCAGGAAGACATACCCTCCAGCATAGTCGGACGGCGGCGGAACCCGGCCCAGTGGAACATTCGGTCCGGCGACGGCGGAGAGGTTGACGTTGCCGATGGAGCGTTCCGCCATTCCTAGCGCGACGGGGCCCCTGAGATCGGTTTCGATCGGTCCTGGCGCGACGCCGTTCACGCGCACGGCCGGCGCCAATTCGTAAGCCAACTGGCGGATGAGTCCCACGACGGCATGCTTTGACGCCGTATAGAGCACACCGCCCCCGGCCGGATCGAATCCGGCGTTGGAGACGGTGAAGATCATCGCGCCGGACGAGCGGACGAGCGCTGGCAAGGCCGCCTTGGCGAGGTTCAGGTAGCCCTTCACGTTGACATGGAACAGCTCGTCGAACGCGGCGTCGATCCGGTCTGTAGCCAGGGCGTCGAGCGAGATCGAATAATCCCAGATACCGGCATTGCCGATGGCGCAATCCAGCTTGCCGAACCTTGTGGCGCAGGCCTCGACGGCGCGCTGATTGTCGGCGATATCCCGGACGTCCCCGGCGACGACGATCAGGCGATCGGGGTTTGCTGCGGCGACATCCCTCAGCCGCTCCGGCGTGCGATCGAGCACCGCCAGCCTGGCGCCGTCTTCCAGAAAGCGATCGACGATGGCGCGGCCGAGTCCCGATGCGCCCCCGGTCAACAAAACGACTTCGTCAGTCAGCGCGCCCATTCGATCCTCGCCCTAAAACAGGGTGCTCATGTTGGTGGTGGGGATCACGGTCTGGTCGAGATAGATGTGCCGCCTGGCCAGTCGAAAGCCGTCCCCCGTTCGCCGCAGCAGGTCCGTCCGCCGTCCCACCCAACTCCCCACCTCCGTGTTCAGTCGTGTGCGGTAGAGGTGGAAACAGACCTCGACGGTGATCTCCTCGGCCTCGACGCTCAGGATGCGGACGTTCGAGACGAAATGGCGTGAGCGGGACGGGGGGTCCTCGGACCAGGCCGAGCCGGCCTCCAGCTTCTTGACTCGCATTTCCAGAAACGCACGGTCGTCGTCGAAATAGGCCATGTCGCCCGGCTTGGTTAATTCCATGTCGAGATCGCTGACCGTGACGGTGCGCCGGATCGGCATCCAATAATGGATATCGTCGGCCAGGAGACCCAGCCATTCGCGGTATCGCCGGGCGTCCAGCAGCGCCGCTTCCGCATAGAGGAACTGTTCGACCTCGTGCTGCAGCAGGACCTGTTCGGAGAGGCCGGTCGATCGGTCCATCAGATCGTTCCCGTCGGAACGGCTGTGCGGGTTGCTTCCAGCTCCGCCCAGTCGCGGGCCGCGATCCAGTCGGTCCACGACCGATAGAACCATCGCTGGGCGTGTTCGCTGACATAGCCTTCGATGGACGCCTGCCCGTCCTCGCCCACCGACACTTGGTCCTGGCCCAGGCCCATTTGCAGGGCGGCGCCCACCTTGCGGCTGGAGAAGCCGGCGGCGGCGCGCGTGCTCTGACTCCAGTTCTCACCGTCATCCTGCTCCAGCAGGCCGGCGGGTCCAAACAGATGGATCAGGTGGCGGATCGTCGCCTGCCTGAGCGCGGGCGGCGCGCTCTTCGGCACGATTGTGAACCACCAGATCTCCGTATGGGACGGTCCCCTTGGCAGGCGCAGGCACAGCTGCATACCGCCAAGCGTCACCCACAGGTTTGGAAAGATGTTCGGATGGCCCATGCTGCGAACGCCTTCCGGACCCATCAACTCCCTCGCCATGCCGGGACGGACGCGGGCGAAGCCGCTCTGGCCCGAGCGCGCGTAGGCCACGCGCTCCTCGTCGGACATCTGGTCGATCAGTTGCTGCGTGGTCTTCGGCAGGCCCGGGCCGCCGAGCGCCTGCCCGTAGTCTCCGAGCATCACCATCTGGTTCTTGGGATGGACGATGGCCGCCAGGTCCATAAAGCCCGAACTGCCCGCCGAGGCGTGGCTGTACATGACATGGTACCAGTCGAAGATGTTATCGACGGCGATCTTCCAGTTGCAGTCGATCAGGTTTTTCTGGATGCCGTCCACCACTTCGACCTCGCCGTTGGCGCAAACCATGCCCAGGCCGGTGCGGCCCACGTCGCCGAGGTAGTCGTGGAGTGAGGGCGCGTCGCTGGCCATCGTGGCGAAATAGAAGCCGAGATAGCTCTCGACCTTCGCCGCCTTCACCAGGCCCAATCGGCTTTTGTCGATGTCGCCGCGATAGTAGGTCGATTGGCCGGGCACGCCGATCAGCCGGCCATCCAGCCCATAGTTCCAGCCGTGATAGCTGCAGACGAAAGACCTGGCGCGGCCCTGTTCGGCGCGGCAAAGCGCATTGCCGCGGTGGCGGCAGGTGTTGAGCAGGACATTGATCTGGCCCTCCTCGTCACGGACGCAGATGACCTGGTCCTCGCCGATGTAGTTGATGAAGTAGTCGCCGGCGTTGGGAAGCTGGGATTCATGGCACATGAAATTCCAGCCGCGGGCGAAGATACGTTCCAGCTCCAGCTGATAGAGCGCGTGGTCGGAATGGACCCGCCGGTCGAGCCAGCCGGTCTTGGAATCGAACAGCGCCCGGATCGTGTCCGCATCCCACGGCGCATCGACCGGCTGCGTTCCATCCGCCATGCAATCCTCCCAAGCTGGCCGGGACATCTCTATTTTCAGCCCAGACTAGAGCAGCGCAGGCGGACTAGAGAGGCCGGATCGTTCGGCAGAATTGATAATTAGTCCGTCGGGCGACATTTCTGAGAACTGTGGTTAGACGCGAAACGATGAGCCCAAGCTACCGGGTTCGGCACCCTTCCGGTCGTCCTTGAGGCGCGGCGCGCATGGCTGCCAGGCTTTATGTGCTCGGCGACCTGAAATGTTGGCAGAATGCCTGGCGGTGAGAGAGGGATTCGAACCCTCGTTAGGGTTTCCCCTAAACACGCTTTCCAAGCGTGCGCCTTCAACCACTCGGCCACCTCACCCCAGAGCACGCGGCCCTTGGAGGGGCCGGTTCGGGAGGCGCGCAATATACTGACGAAGCGGCTTTGGACAACTTTTTCCGCAAGCCGTGGCGAAGTTTCGCATCAGGCCCTACTTTATCTGGGAAATCCACGGAGCCGCCGCCATGCTGTTCACTCGCAAATCGCCCGAAATGCCCACCGCCGACACCGCGCTGAAAGGCCGTCCGGACTCCATCCCCACCGCTCGCGACCACTACGTCAACGGCCACGCGCTCAAGGGGCCATACCCCGAAGGCTCCGAGCAGATCGTGCTCGGCCTGGGCTGTTTCTGGGGCGCCGAGCGGATGCTGTGGAACCTGCCGGGGGTCTGGGTCACCGCCGTGGGCTATGCGGGCGGGATCACGCCGAACCCGACCTATGAGGAGGTCTGCTCCGGCCGCACCGGTCATACCGAGGTGGTGCTGGTGGTGTTCGACCCCAGGGCCACCAGCCTGGACGCCATCCTGAAGGCCTTCTGGGAGGGCCACGATCCCACCCAGGGCATGCGCCAGGGCGGCGATATCGGCACCCAATACCGCTCGGCCATCTACACCAGCTCCCCCGAGCAGGCCGCGGCCGCCGAAGCCTCCAAGGCCGCCTTCACCAAGGCGCTGGGCTCGGCGGGCTATGGCGCCATCACCACCGAGATCGCCCCGGCCGGCCCCTTCTATTTCGCCGAGGACTATCACCAGCAGTACCTGGCCAAGAACCCGGGCGGATATTGCGGCCTGGGCGGCACCGGCGTGTCCTGCCCGATCGGCGTCGGCGTCGCGGCGGAGTAGCCGGCGGTGCAGCAGGCGGCCTTCGACGCCCTCTGCCTCTCCCTGCCGGCGGCCACCTACGTCAACCAGTGGGGCGGCAGCCATGTCTACAAGGTTGGGGGCCCGACTGGAGGAAAGGTCTTTGCCATCGCCCCCAACTGGCGGGCCGGTCGGGACGAGGGCGCCTATATCTTCAAGGTCTCTGACATGGCCTTCGAGATGCTGATCGAGCACGGCCTCGCCCATCCCGCGCCCTACCTCGGTCGCGCCAAATGGGTGGAGCTGAACAGCATCGACGCCCTCAGCGACGCCGACCTGGAAGCCTATATCCGCCAGGCGCACAGCCTCATCGCCGGCCGCCTGACCCGCGCCGCGCGCAAGGCCTTGGGTTTGGCCTGAAACCGGCCTGGAAACGCGAACCTTTTGCCGCCTGCTGCGTTCACCCGACAGGCTTAGCTGGGGGCGCCCATGCTGCGAAAATTCCTGACTTCGACCTTCAAGGCCGGCGACCTGACGGTGGTCTTTCCGGATGGCCAACGCCAGCGGTTCGGCGACGGAACTGGCCCAGAGGTCACGGTCGCGCTCACCCGCCGGGCGATCCGGCGCATCGCCGCGAGCCTCAGTCTCGGCCTTGGCGAATCCTACATGGACGGGGACTTGAGCTTCGAGCGGAGCGATGTGTTCGACCTGCTGGAACTGGCCGGCCGCAATCTCGGCCTTCGCCCGCCGCCAGGCCCGCATCCGTTGAGCCAGGCCTGGACCTGGCTCGCTCGCCATATCCAGGAGTTGAACGACCGCAACCTCGCCCGCCGCAACGTCCACCATCACTACGACCTGTCCGAAGACCTCTACCGGCTCTTCCTGGATGCGGACATGCAGTATTCCTGCGCCTACTTCGCCCGGCCCGACATGAGCCTGGAGGAAGCCCAGGCCGCCAAGAAGGCCCACATCGCCGCCAAGCTGCGGCTGGAGCCCGGCATGAGCGTGCTGGACATAGGCTGCGGCTGGGGCGGCATGGCGCTGACCCTGGCCGAGGACTACGGCGCCCGAGTCCATGGCGTCACCCTGTCCACCGAGCAGCTGGCGGTGGCCGAGCGGCGGGCCAGGGAACGGGGCTTGACGGGCCGGGTGCGCTTTACCCTGACCGACTACCGCGATCTGCGCGGGCCGTTCGACCGCATCGTCTCGGTGGGCATGTTCGAGCATGTGGGCGCGCCAAACTACCTGGCTTATTTCGAGCAGGTGCGCGATCTGCTGACTCCGGACGGCATCGCCCTGATCCACTCCATCGGCCGCATCGACCCGCCGGCCGTCACCTCGCCCTTCATCGCCAAATACATCTTCCCCGGCGGCTCGATCCCCGCCCTGTCGGAGGTCACCGCGGCGGTGGAGCAGAGCGGCCTGTGGACCACCGACATCGAGATCCTGCGCCTGCACTATGCCGAGACCCTGCGCTGCTGGCGGATGCGCTTCCTGACCCGGCGCGATGCGGTGCGCGACATGTACGACGAGCGCTTCTGCCGCATGTGGGAGCTCTATCTGGGCATGAGCGAGCTCAGCTTCCGCGCCGGCTCGCACATGGTGATCCAGATCCAGCTGGCCAGGCATGTGCACGCCGTGCCGATGGTCCGCGACTATATGGTGGACAATGAGCGGGCGGCGGCCAAGCCTGCGCTGGCAAGACGCCAGGCCCGGAGATAGCCGTCCATGACCTACCGCCTCTACTACTGGCCCACCATCCAGGGTCGCGGCGAGTTCGTGCGCCTGGCGCTCGAGGCCGCCGGCGCTCCGTACGAGGATATGGCGCGGGGCCCCGACAAAGGCGAAGGGGGCGAGGGCAGGGGCGTCAAGGCCATGATGGACCTGATGGCCGACAAGACCCTCACCCATGCGCCATTCGCGCCGCCCTTCCTCGTAGACGGCGAGACCCTGCTGGCCCAGAGCGCCAACATCCTGCTCTACCTCGGCCACCGGCACGGCCTGGCGCCCAGCGCCGAGACGGAGCGCCTCTATGTGCATCAACTCGACCTGACCCTGATCGACCTGGTGAAGGAGGCGCACGACACCCACCACCCCATCGCCGGCAGCCTTTACTACGCTGACCAGAAACCGGAGGCGAAGCGCACCGCCGACATCTTCCGCGCCGAACGCATCCCCAAATTCCTTGGCTATTTCGAACGCGTCCTGGCCGCCAACCCCGCCGGCGAGTGGCTGGTCGGCAAGTTCATGACCACGGCGGACCTCAGCCTGTTCCAGGTGATCGAAGGCCTGCGCTACGCCTTTCCCAAGGCGATGGAGAAACAGGAGCCGCCCCGGTGCGCCGCCCTGCGGGACCGCGTGGCCGCCAACAAGAACATCGCCGCCTATCTCGCGTCCGACCGCCGCATCCCCTTCAACGAGGATGGGATATTCCGGCGATACCCGGAGTTGGATGGGTAGAGCCGCCTGCGTGCTTCGACGCGCCGCTTCGCGTCGGCTCAGCATGACGTAGAATTATGGAGCCCACAAAACTACGTCATCTTGAGCCGGCCCGGAGGGCCGCGTCGAAGGACGCACCAACGCCAAACCAATCCCAACTGCGCCTGCAGCAGCCCTTAAGTCCTGGATGCGGAGTCTGCTCTGGCGCTCGGCGTCGTCAAGGACCGGCCCGTTGGGCTGGCCGCATCGCGGCGAGGCGTCCCGCCCTGGGGCGGGCAAGTAAAGATGGGCCTCGTCCTTGACCGCGCCGATCGCCAGAGCTCCAATCTCGCCAGCATATTAAGGTGAGATGGCATCGACAGATCGATGCACGCGCTTAGTCCTTCTCCCGCCTCCTCAGCGAGAGAAGGTGGCCCCGAAGGGGGCGGATGAGGGCCAAACGCTGAAATAAAATTCGCGGTGTTTCATGATTTGTTCTAGACAAGAACAAATAAAGAACATATGGTCCGTCGTCCACCAACCGGAGCCGCCATTTGAGCCTCATCGACCGCCGGTTCCAACTCGCGGACGCCCCCGCGAGCCTGGGCCTACACTGCACCCCCGACGGCGTCACCCTCGCCGGAATACCTCTTTTGCGGACGACTGTGACGGGCCTTGCGCCGAGGCCTACCGGCGATCTTAGCGCCCTGCTCAAAGCCGCCTATGGGCGCGATCTGGACCTCGAGTCCCTTGCGCGCGGCCTGACCGTCGTCGCCAAGGCGCTCGACGACAGCGATGTCGGTCGGGCCATGGTTGCGGCCGTGAGGCTGAGGTTGCCGGACCTGGACGTCGCGGCCACGCAGCGCCTCTCAAACGCCAATGCGATGCTGCAGAAAGCCTATAACGAACAAGAGCCCAGGGATTGGCACGGTAGATGGACGACTGGCGGCGTCGGGACTGCGAGGCGGTCGAAGCCTCGTCGTTCGCGACCGCCATCGCGGACTGAACATATTTCCGCACCGCCGGCCAGGCAGGCAGCGGTTGCGGCGCCCGCTCGACGGGTGGTTTTGCAAACGGCTGCTGCTGGCGTTCCGCCTGGCCCTGCGGTTTGGGAAGCGTTCAGAACTCTCTACCCAAATTTTCAAAGCCAGTTCGATGATCTCGGCCCCGTCGAATTTTCGAAGCGTGTCACTAGATTTGGTGAATGGATCGAGGCGCAGGCTCATGCAAATCGACCGTTTGATAGGGTCGGCGCAAAAGCTGAATACTACTTCCTGCAGAACCGGCTCGAGTTCTGGCTAGGCTATCCCGACAAATCGCCTAGGTCGCAGCTCAACCTCATTTCTTCAGCCCAGTCTCTTTTCCAAGGGGCGATACTGTCGGGGCTGGTCCGCGAGGGGGATCCCGACAGCTTCCCCAGATCGTGGGCGGCGGTCGTCGGAATGGCCATGGTGCTCGACGGCTCGGCCAACGGCCGCGGCGGCGTCGCAATTCCGAAACTGCCACAGATGCCGGAATTCGCGCCAACGATGGCGCAACGGGCAGGCGTTATCACGGCAGAAGTCGAAAACGCGGACGTAGGCATTGGTTGGGGAAAAGGTATTCAGGATCAAGGGGTGCCCTGGGAAGTTCATTCGCATTCGAACGCGCCAGCGGACGCAGTATATTTCCCAAGGGCAATGACCTGGGACATTGGGGTTTTAGGGGAGGGTAAGGTAATCAGTGCCAAGACGTTGGATTCAACGACCTATACGTACTCCGCGTACCCAAAGAAGATCTTCAGTAAATTGAAGATATACGTGGATGCGGCGGCGAAATATGATTTAGCGACGACGAGGCCTGCCGCCCGTGTTCCGCTCAAAGTAATTGAATCGCGAGAGATTCAACTCGCGGTGCCGTCGGAGACATCTACAAAGCAATGGGACTATATCATTCGGGCGCAGCGCTACAGCGAGAGCCGTGGAGTCGCCTTCAAAGTCACGGTGGTGAGGTAATATGGAAGGGCAAAATCTGCAGCTGCCAACCCGGTGGGTCTCCATCTACCAAAACACGAGGGTCACATCCTTTCAGTCGCTGTCGGGCTACAGGATCGGAGTGCCGGACGCCGACGGTATCGTGCGGAACGTTCCAATAGATGCTTCTGACGCGGAGCTCGGGGTTGGTATGCAAGAGGCCTTGGATCGAAGCCGCCTTGTCCCGCTCGATGGGACACGGCAATTCTTGTACTGGCATGAGGAAATTGATCGGGTCTGGAAGTTGCGGCTCGATCAGTTGGCCAGAGATTCTGGATTCAGTTCCCGCCGTGGAATTTTCAAAGGCCTGCGCTACTGCAGCGCCACCGTACGTCAAGGAGAGATCGAGTTTGTGCCGACGCGCCGGATAAGGGGCGACGCATGGCAGGATCTCCGGATGGCGCCCATCCTGATTGCGGAAGGTGTGGAGGCGCCGACGCTAGGCGCTGCTGTCCGGGCGGCAATGGAAGCATGCCAAGGCTAGGCCGGTAGGTTGGCTTTTCGCAGGCGCGACGCACCCGTGCCAGCCCTTTGCTAAACTACGGACGTCTGTTGCCAGGATAACCTTTGGCGATCCTTTAGGCCCCGCAGAGCGCCCACCTCGTCCCTCACCCCGTAATCCGCCCCAACCACTTCACCCTCGGCGCCAGCGCATAGTTCAGCTGCACCAGCACGATGAAGCCGATGCTCCAGGTGGTGGACACCACGCACAGCGCCGCCCCGACCGCGTACAGGGTCTGGGCCTTCACAATGCGGGCGTAGACGGCGTGGGAGAGGGCGGGTGTGACGTCGGCCTTGGTCAGGCCGGCCTTGCGGGCATAGCGCCAGGTGGCGAACAGGGCCGCGCCGAGCAGCAGGATGTTCAGCCAATAGACCACCAGCGCCGTGCGGAAGCCGATGAAGTTGGCCAGGAATTCGGTGGAAAACGGCATCACCGCCACGATGGCCAGGAAGCCCAGGTGCAGCCAGGCCAGGTTGCGGTCGCCGCGGGCCAGATGGTTCAGCTGGGTCTGCTGCCCCACCCAGAAGATCCCCAGGGTCAGGAAGCTCATCAGATAGGTGATCGCGCGCGGATAGAGCGCGACCAGGGCCGCCAGCACCTGGGCCTCGGTATGGATCCCCTCGGCGGAGGGCACGTGGATCTCCAGCACGATCAGCGTCATCGCCACCGCGAACAGCCCGTCCGACAGCGCCGCGATCCGGTCCAGCCCCTGGCCGGCGATCCTGTTGTACTCACCCATGTGGGTGAGGATTGGCGGTGGGGAGGGGTGTGGTCAAGCTTGCGGTCAAAGCCCTCCTCCTCGATGGAGGAGGGTGGGGTGGAGGTGTGGCCGCGATGATGGGGCGAAAAGCGCGGTTGGGAGCCGGCGCCTATACCCGCCGCACTCACCACAGCCGGCGCGAACACCCCCAACCCTGCCCTTCCCCCATAGAGGGGGAAGGGTTCAAGCGCCCCAGAGGCCCCAGCCTATTCCAGCGCCGCCGGCGTCGTCCCTGCAGCGCCCACCCAGCCCGAGCGCGCATATGCCAGATCCCGCGCCGCGCCGGCCTTGTCGCCGCCGGCCATCTCGCTGTCGGCCAGGACGCGCAGGCTCACGGGGTCATAGGGACAGTGGATCATGGCCTTGCGGGCCTCCGCGGCGGCCGCCTGTGGCTTGCCGTCGGCCATCAGGGCGGCGGCCAGGCTGCGCCGGACGGGACACCACCAGATCGGCGGATCGGCGAAGCCGTTCAGTCTGGCCTCCTGGATGTCGGCGGCCTGGCGATAGGCGGCCTCGGCGCTGGCCCAGTCCTTTTGCAGCATGGCCGCGCGGCCGGTCAGCACCCCGCGCGCCACGTCCAGCAGGGCCTGGGCGGTGGCGGCGTCGCCGTCCTTGAAGGTCTTCATGCCGGCCGGATCGATCTGGATCGCCGCCGCCTGGGCCTTCACCTCGGCCACGTCCCCGCGCCGGGCGGCGGCCTCGCCCAGGGCGTAGTGGCGCATGGCCTGCAGTAGCGGTTGCTTGGCGCCGGGGTCGGCCAGGCCGGCCACCTCCGCGTCCGTTCCATAGCGGCCGAACACCATATAGGCGTGGCCCAGGCTCCACTGGAAAAAGGCGTTATTGGCCGGCGCGTCCACCAGCTGGGTCAGCTGCGCCTTGGCCAGCACCATGGCCGCCGCGCCGTCCCCGTCCATCAGGGCCGAGCCCTCGCCATACATGACGTTGTGCGCGTGATAGGCCAGCCCGAACACGCCGCCCTTGGTGTTCAGCCGCACCGCGTTGGCCTTGTCGATCTCCACCGCGTCCAGGTTGGCCTGCTCCGCCGCCCGATAGCGGCCGACCCAGAAGTAGGTGTGCGAGGGCATGTGGGTCAGGTGACTGGCCGCCGGCGCCAGCGCCTGCAGCCGCATGGCATAGGGCAGGGCCTTGGCCGCGACCCCGTCGTTCTCGGTGGCGTGGATGTAGAAGTGGATGGCCCCGGTGTCGTTGGGCGCCCGCGCCAGCACCGTCTCCAGCAGGGCGATGGCCCGGTCCAGATGGTTGCGGCTGGCCTTGTGCGAGGCCGGGATCATCCAGCCGTCGGCGGCCATGATGGCCAGCTCATTGTCCGCCGGCGCCGCCGTGGCGATCGCGTCCATGGCGCGGGCATAGGCATAGTCCCCCGGTCCCTTGCCGCCGCCGTCCTGGTAGCGCAGCGCCAGGGCTGCGATCAGCGCCTGCTCCCCCATCCATTGCTTAGTGGCCGGATTGTGCGCCGCCAGCGCCGCGGCCTTCTTGGTCAGCGCCAACAGCTCCGCTTGGTCAGCCGGCTCGATGGTAAAGTTCAGGTTCGGCCCCCGCGACCAAGCCTCGCCCCAGACGCACATGGCGCAGGTCGGGTCCAGCTCTTCCGCCCGCTTGAACGCCGCCGTCGCCGCTCCGTGCGCAAAGGCGTGGGCCAGCTGCATCCCATTGTCGAAATAGGCCTGGGCCTCGGGGTTCGTGGTGGTGATGGCGAACCCGCCGGTTCCATAGCCGCGCAGCAACGCCTTGGCGGGCAGTGTCGGGTCAGGCTTGGCCTCGGTATGGCAGATGGCGGTCGGCGGCAGGCCCGCGCCGGGATCGGCTGCACCCATCAGCGGCGTCAGCGCGAGGCAAAGCAGCAGTTTGTAAGCGGTCGACATGGCGCATCCCCGAGATCACGTCGAGTGTGGGCGGTGGGTGAGGGGACGGTCAACCGTCACCTCTATCCTTCTCCTGCCGCAGGTGGGAGAAGGGGGACGTGAAGCGGTGGATGAGGGTCCAACGCCGTCGTCGTTGGTCGCCGCGAACATCACTTCCGGGTAACGACGTCCGCTCCTGCAAGGGGCGCGAGCACTGTCTCATCTTCCAACGCCTCCAGCGTGCGTTTATCTCTCGCCAATTTCCCGGTGGTCCGATCCCGCCAGCACGTCAGCCGCATGTGGGCCGAGGCGAACATGCCGAGTATGCCGGGAACGCGAGGCCCGACACTGTGCGTCTGTGCGATGTCCGCGCGCCAGATCACGCCCCATTTGGGGCTTTGCGTCGTCAGCCAGCGGGTGATGGTGAAACGGGATTGGTCCCAATCCCCCCGGGTTAATGTTTCGCATTGAGCGGCGACGCCGGACGCATCGTGATCCAAGCGCGCCTCCGTCCCGGGTTCCAGGGGTGGATGAGGATCGTCTTCTCCTACATAGTTGTCGAACGGATCGCGCTTCACCGGCGGAGGCCGCCAAGCCATGTCTTTCCGCAACTCGCTGCAAAGCCCGGCCGGATTCGAGATCACAACCGGCTTGCCGAACACTTTCCAAGGCTTGGCCTTGGAGCCCTTGATCACCATCGGCGCAAAATGCTGAACGCCAACGTTCAGAAAGACGGCCGTCGCCTGCGCCGACTTGAACAGGCGGGTGCAGGTCTGCGGGCTCAGCCGCTCGATCCAGACCGTGCCGTCGTCGAAATTGAACACGCCCCCATCGGGCATGACCATGTGGCCATAGGGATCGCCCCGCCCGCCCGACAGAATCGCCCCGGCTCTCGCCTCGATCTGGTCCCCGTTCGGCGAGGCCTTTGTCGCCATAAGGTCGACTGGAAATGACATCTGGCCCCTCTTCCGCTCGGCCTGCCGAGGCCGACCCCGCCAACGGATGATCTTGTTTTGTTCCCTGGGAGCAAGGTTTGCCAGGAGTGCTGGGCACGGTCAAGGTTCCACCTGGCCCACCCCCGCGCTAAGCTCACCCCATGTCAGAGTCAGACGAGCCGCTGCGCCAACAGATCGACGAAGCCATGGCGGCCATCCGCCACCAGCTGGAGCTGCTCCGCGAAGGCCCCAGCCTGGGCGGCCCCTCGGACGACCACGACGTCATCGCCGGCCTGGAAGCGGAGCTGGAACAGCTGAAGGAAGCGCGGGCGGGGTTGGGGCCGAATGATCGGTAGGGTTTCAGGAGTTTGGAGAGATCGAATTGAATTCGACAACTAATCCCAACCAGAGCGGCCGAGGTCGCGGCGAGCGCCGCGTTGTGTTGGCTGAAGACATTACCGACGAAGAGCTGGCGCTGATCGAAGCTGCCGAAGTCCCAGCGGAATACGCCTATCTTGATGAGGAAATGAAAGCCTCAGACTCTCAGCCTTAAGCCCTTGGAGGCGATCTTTGCTTCGGGTCTCGCCTTGCTCAAGGACCGCCAAAGGCGGCCGCGACGCGGCGACGCGAAGCGTCGTCCCTGACCAAGGCGCGCCCCGAAGCGACCGTTCCACCAAGAGCTTGAGGCGAGGTCCATAGCAGGCTGATGAGTGTGTCACTTGGCAATCTGCAGCTCAGGTTGCACGGTGTCGCCGAACAGGCAGCATTGGGGGCAAGTGGCGGACCAGAGCAAGATCGGACGTGACTGGGACGGGGATGAGCTTGACGCCATCGTCGCCGAGTACTTCGCCATGCTCGCGCTGGAACGCGAAGGTCATGCCTTCGTCAAGGCGCATCGCGCTCGCGACTTGATGGAGCGGGTCGGACGCACGCATCGGTCGGTCGAGTTCAAGCATATGAACATTTCGGCAGTCCTGAGTGCACTCGGGTTGCCTACCATCCGTGGCTACAAGCCCAAGTTCAATATCCAGAATGCGATCTTCGACGCGATCGACCGCTATTTAGCGTCGAACCCTCAGGTGATGGAGTTCGAGCCTGCGCCGCTCATGGGCTTCGCGGAAAGTCCAATGCTCATTGAAGATTTTGCCCCACCGTTACTTTCAAATTCGGCGCCTCGACGTCCTGAGCGCCTAGAGCGACTGGTCCGGAAATTCGACCCGTCTGAGCGCGACTTCAGGAACCGTGCGTTGGGTAAAGCGGGTGAGGAACTGGTGGTTGACTTCGAGCGCGCCCGGCTGGCCGCCCTTGACCGAAGTGATCTTGCACGCAAGGTCCGTTGGGTGTCTCAGGAAGATGGCGGCGGCGCCGGATACGACATCCATTCCTTCGACTCTTCGGGCCATGACCGTCTGATCGAAGTGAAGACCACACGTGGTGGCCGTACAACGCCGTTCTTCTTGACCCGTAACGAGCGCTCGTTGGCCGATGAGCGGCCTGACGCATTCAGGTTATTTCGAGTTTATGAGTTCTCGGCGGCGAACCGCGTATTCAAATTGCGACCGCCATTAGAGTCCTTGGTCCTGTTGAAACCGGAAACCTATAGGGCTTCATTCGGTTAGAAAAATCGATCCGGGGTCACGGATTGCGGTAACGGTGCGCTAGGTTTTACCGCGACCCAAACTAACCCCATCTCCAATCATGGTCTTGGGGGCCGTCGCAAATCGACTTGGAGTTAGACTAATCAAGAGCGCCTTTAGCCAAACCGAACCACCCAATGCCGGTGCGCTGTCCAATCGCATACGTGACATGGCGACAGCGACCGCGTCGGGTGACGAACTCGCTCGCAATCTGCTTCATGCTTACGTGGCGTGCCTCTCATTTGGCGATCTCGCGAACGAGGCCGTCGCGTTTCTGGATGGGCCAGCCGCCGCGCGGCGAGCTATTCGCAACCGCCTGACCCGGCTGGCCAGCACCACTGCGACGGCAGCCGAGCTTGGGGACTTCGCCGGTAGGCTCATGGCGCTCAATCCAGTCGATCGATTGTCTCGGACGACCACAGATACGCTCCTATCCTTCCTCTACCTGCATTTGCCTTTGCCATGTCGGCAAGCAGTGCTTGAGCGCTGGGCCGATAGGGGTGGTCGCGGTGCGGCGGGCCGCTGGCTGAAAGCAATTGGTAGCGATGACACGCTGTTTGATGGATCCACTGTTCTGGCCTACTGGCGTCGAAGCGGCGATGAGCGGGCGGCGAAACTGCTCGCTTACAAGGCCGAACCACCGTTCCTTGAGAAAGTTATATCCGAGCTAATCGCTGGTGTAAGCGAAGGCTGGATTGTTAGCCGAGCGGCGATCCGCGTCGGTCGTCTCAGTGATGATGATTGGGGGTTAGTGAGGGCAGCGTTCCCTGCTACTTACGCGTACCTCTGCGCAATGCTCAAACGCACCCTGACCTCGGCCGAGGCTATCGAGTTGGTGCGAGCAGCAGGTGGTGGCTACGACCGGCGACGTGGGCTGGCGATCTGGGCCATCGGCGAAATAGGGCTACGCCAAGCGCTCGACGCCATTTGGGCGATGGCTGACGAACTCAAACGTGATGATCTTGCTGAACTGGGCTTCGCACTGACGGCAGCCCGCGAGGTTGCTGCCGATGAGTAACGATGCAGTGAACGCCGCCCCCTAATCCGCGTCCATCTTCAACGCCGCAATAAACGCCTCCTGCGGGATTTCCACCTTTCCGAACTGGCGCATCTTCTTCTTCCCCTCCTTCTGCTTGTCCAGCAGCTTGCGCTTCCGCGTCGCGTCGCCGCCGTAGCATTTGGCGGTCACGTCCTTGCGCAGGGCCCGCACCGTCTCGCGGGCGATGATCTTGCCGCCGATGGCCGCCTGGATGGGGATGACGAACATGTGGGGCGGGATCAGCTCCTTCATCTTTTCCACCATGCCCCGGCCCCGCGCTTCGGCGCGGCCGCGGTGGACCAGCATGGAGAGGGCGTCCACCGGCTCGGCGTTGACCAGGATGGACATCTTCACCAGGTCGCCGGTGCGGTACTCCTCGATGGAGTAGTCGAAGCTGGCGTAGCCCTTGGAGATGGACTTCAGCCGGTCATAGAAGTCGAACACCACCTCGTTCAGCGGCAGGTCGTAGACCACCATCGCTCGCGTGCCGACATAGGACAGCTCCCGCTGGGCGCCGCGACGGTCCTGGCAGAGCTTGATCACCGACCCCAGGTATTCGTCGGGGGTGAAGATGGTGGCCTTGATCCAGGGCTCGGCGATGGACTCGATCTTCACCGGATCCGGCAGGTCGGCCGGGTTGTGCAGATCCATGGTTTCGCCGTTGGTCAGGGCGATCTTGTAGACCACGGACGGCGCCGTCGCGATCAGGTCGAGGTTGAACTCCCGCGTCAGCCGCTCCTGGATGATCTCCAGGTGCAGCAGGCCGAGGAAGCCGCAGCGGAAGCCGAAGCCCAGGGCCGCGCTGGTCTCCATCTCATAGGTGAAGCTGGCGTCGTTCAGGCGCAGGCGACCCACCGCGGCGCGCAGGTCCTCGAAGTCGGCGGCGTCCACCGGGAACAGGCCGCAGAAGACCACCGGCTGCACCTCCTTGAAGCCGGGGAAGGGCTTGGCGGTCTGGCGGCGCTCGTCGGTGATGGTGGCGCCGACGGCGGCGTCGGCCACGTCCTTGATCTGGGCGGTGATGTAGCCGATCTCGCCCGGGCCCAGGCTCTCCGCATCGGTCTGTTTGGGCAGGAAGACGCCGAGCTTGTCGACCTTGTAGGTCGCGCCCGTCTCCATCATCCGCACCTGCTGGCCGACCTTCAGCACCCCGTCGAACACCCGCACGAGCACGACGACGCCCAGGTAGGGGTCGTACCAGGCGTCCACCAGCAGCGCCTTCAGCGGGGCTGCGGCGTCGCCCTTGGGGGGCGGCAGGCGTTTGACCACGGCTTCCAGCACATCGTGGATGCCGACGCCGGACTTGGCCGAGCAGAGCACGGCGTCGCTGGCGTCCAGGCCGATCACGTCCTCGATCTGCTGGCGCACCCGGTCGGGCTCGGCGGCGGGCAGGTCGATCTTGTTCAGGACCGGCACGATCTCGTGGTTGTTGTCGATGGCCTGATAGACGTTGGCCAGGGTCTGAGCCTCGACCCCCTGGCTGGCGTCCACCACCAGGATCGAGCCTTCGCAGGCAGCGAGGGAGCGGCTGACCTCATAGGCGAAGTCGACGTGGCCGGGGGTGTCCATCAGATTGAGGACGTAATGCTCGCCGTCGTCGGCCTTGTAGTCCAGGCGCACGGTCTGGGCCTTGATGGTGATCCCGCGCTCGCGCTCGATCTCCATATTGTCCAGCACCTGCTCCTTCATCTCCCGCGCGGTCAGGCCGCCGGTCTCCTGGATCAGGCGATCGGACAGGGTGGATTTGCCGTGGTCGATGTGGGCCACGATGGAGAAGTTGCGGATGTGGGAGAGAGGCGTCGACATGAGGCGGGGTCTAGCATGAATTGGGGGAGCGGAAAGGTAGGTGCGTCCTTCGACACGGACGCGAAGTGCGTCCGGCTCAGGATGACGTGGTATTTTGCAGCCCTACCCAACACGTCATCCTGAGCCGGCGGCGTAGCCGGCGCGTCGAAGGACGCATGCTGCTCATGCAACACAGACCAGACTGCTTGCCCACGCGCCGCAAACCGGACTCAATATCCGCAGATATTCAGCGCCACTGATTCTGGAGCAGGCAAATGGATCGACGTCATCTGATCGCCGGCGGCATCGCCGTGGCCGGCTTGGGCGCGGTGGGCGATGGCGCGCGGGCGCAAGAGCAGGATCAACCGCCGCCGCCGCACGACGACAACTCCATGCCCTCTGCGGCCAGCGGGCCCAACTACCATGCCGAGACCTTCAGCCAGGACGAGCTGGTCAACAACGTCTCCAACTTCTTCGGCGTCACCGCCGAGAACGCCGGCGCGGCCATCGCCCGCGTCTTCCGCGACAACGGCCAGCCCACCGGCTACATCGCCGGCAACGAGGGCGCGGGCGCCATCACCGTCGGCCTGCGCTATGGCAAGGGCCTGCTCTACATGAAGCACCGCGACACCCAGGAGGTGTACTGGCAGGGACCCAGCATCGGCTGGGACCTGGGCGGCAACGCCAGCCGGGTCTTCACCCTCTGCTATAACCTGCAGTACCCGGACATGATCTACCGCCGCTTCCCCGGCGTGGAAGGCTCGGCCTACCTGATCGGCGGCCTGGGCGTGAACTACGCCCGCGCCGACGACATCACCCTGGCGCCGATCCGCGCGGGCGTGGGCCTGCGGCTGGGGGCGAACATCGGGTACCTGTCGTACAGCCGGAAACGGCGGGTGTTGCCGTTCTGATCACACCTCTCCCGGAGGGAGAGGGAGGGGCCCATCCGCAGGATGGGAGGGTGAGGGCTTAGGGACGGTCGAGTTTCATCCTGAACCCGCGTAACCCCTCATCCTCCCACGCCCTGCGGGCGCGGGCCCCTCCTTCTCCCTTCGGGAGAAGGTATTACCCCCGCAGCTTCGCCCCGACCGCCTTCTCGGCCGCGGCGATGATCCGCCCCGACAGGGCGTCAATCTCCGCGTCGGTCAGGGTGTGGTCCACTGGCTGGATGGCGACTTCCACCGCGAGTGACTTCGACCCCTCCGGCACGCCCGTGCCTGTATAGACGTCGAACACCCGCGCAGAGGCGATCAGGGTCTTGTCGGCGCCCTGGATGGCCTTGACCAGGTCGCCGGCCGCCTTGGCCCCGTCCACCAGGAAGGCGTAGTCGCGGCTCAGCGGCATGAAGGGCGAGAGGCTCAACGCCGCCTTGGTCTTGATCGCCGACTTGCGCTTCGGCTCGGGGATGGCCTCCAGCCAGATCTCGAAGCCGAAGATGGGTCCATCGACATCCATGGCCTTGAGCACGGCCGGGTGAACCGCGCCGAACTCGGCGATCACCGCCTTGGGGCCCAGTTGCAGCCTCGCCGACTGGCCCGGGTGCCACCAGGACGAGGCCGAGCCTTGCGCCACCTGCAGCGCCGGTGCGCCGATTTCTTCCAGCAGGGCGATCAGGTCGCCCTTCAGTGCGAACAAGGCGTCCGCGCCGCCGCCCTCCCAGTCTCGCGCCGGGTGGGGCGCCACGATGGCGGTGATGGCGGTGCGCTGGTCGTGGGGCTGGTCGCCGGAGAAGATCGGGCCAATCTCGAACAGGGCCACATCGGCGAAGCCGCGCTTGGCGTTGCGTCCCGCCGCCTCGATCAGGGTCGGCAGGATGGACGGCCGCATGCAGTCCAGCTCGGCCGCGATGGGGTTGGCTAGCACCAGCTCATCCTGGCCACCCCCGAACAGGGTGGCGACGGCTCGTTCGGTGAAGGACCAGGTGACCGCTTCCGAATAGCCCGCCGCCGCCAGCGCCCGGCGAGCGGCGCGCGCCCGCGCCTGGCGTACACTGAGAATACCGCCCACGGCGCGGGGAACCTCCGGCAGGGGCGTTGCGGGCAGGGCGCCATAGCCGGCGATGCGCGCAACTTCTTCGACCAGGTCGGCCTTGCCTTCCACGTCCCGCCGCCAGGTCGGCGGCTGGACGGAGAGGCGTGATCCGGTCCCGGAAATCTCGAATCCGAGGCTGGTAAGAATTTCCAAGCTGCGGTCGGCGCCGATGGCCAGGCCGGACAGCTTCTCAACATATTGAGGATCAAAGGAAACCGCCGGCACGGGCGCCGGGATCTGGCCGGCGACCAGAATTTCCGACGGCTCGCCGCCGCACAGGTCCAGGATCAGCCGCGTGGCCAACTCCAGGCCCGGGACCATGAAGCCCGGGTCCACGCCGCGCGCGAACCGGTACTGGGCGTCGGAGGTGATGCCGGTGGTTCGGCCGGTCTGGGCCGTGCGGATCGGATCGAACCAGGCGCTTTCCACGAACACATCGGTGGTCTCGAACGAACAGCCGGTGGTCTCGCCGCCCATGACGCCGCCCAGGCCGATGGCGCCGGAGCCGTCGCCGATGACGCAGATTTCCTCAGTCACGTCATAGGTTTGGCCGTCCAGCGCCAACACCTTCTCGCCCTCGCGGCCCAGACGTGCCTCCAGGAAACCGTCTGTTATCAGGTTGGCGTCATAGACGTGTAGCGGCCTCGCGCGGTCGTAGGAGATGAGGTTGGTCACGTCCACCAGTGCGCTGATCGGACGCAGGCCGATGGCCTTCAAGCGCGCCTGCAGCCAGGCCGGCGAGGGACCGTTCTTCACGCCCCGGATGAGACGGCCGGCAAAAGCCGGACAGGCGTCAGAGCCATCCAGGCGAATCTCAATCGGACACTTGAACTTGCCTGGCACAGGCTGGGGCCGGTTGTCCTTGAACCGGCCCAGCCCGGTCGCCGCCAGGTCGCGGGCGATGCCCTCGACGCCCAGCCAGTCGGGTCGGTTGGGCGTGACCTCGAAATCGACCACGGCCTCCAGGCCCAGCGCGATGGCGGCGGGCGTGCCCAGGTCCAGGGCGTCGTCCAGCTCCAGGATGCCGTCGGACTCCTCGGCGGTCTCGAGCTCGGCGGCGGAGCAGAGCATGCCGTTGGAGACCACGCCCCGCACGGGCCGAGGCTCCAGGGTGATGCCGGTGCCGGGGATGTAGGTCCCTATGGCGGCATAGACGGTGGTCAGCCCCGCGCGAGCGTTGGGCGCGCCGCAGACGATCTCCAGCCGGCCGTCCTTGGTGTCCACCTGGCAGACGCGCAGCCGATCGGCGTTGGGGTGCTGCACGGCTTCGACGATCTTGGCGACGGTGAAGGCGGCCAGCTTGGCGCCGGGGTCCTCCACATGCTCGACCTCAAGGCCGGCCATGGTCATGGCGTCCTCGACCTCGGCGACGGAGGCGGTGGTGTCCAGGTGGTCCTTGAGCCAGGAAAGGGTGAATTTCATGGTCAGTCCACAATGAAGAGCTGGGCGCCAACGGCGGTTGAAGAGCGGTGCGCGGCGTCGCCGTGATCCGAGACGTGGTAGCTCATGCCCTTGGCGAGGCCGAACGTCCGCCCATCCTTCAGTTCACAGGTCAGTTCGCCGTCGAGCACGAACAGGATGTGGCCCCGGTCGCACCAGTGGTCGGCCAGGTAGCCGGGCGAATAGTCGACACGCCGGATGCGCGCCTCCCCCATGGCGAGGGTGCGCCAGGTGGCCTCGCCCCGCTCGCCGGGGTGAACGGTGGTTTCGACCTGCGACCAGTCGATGGCCGCAAAGGGGCTTTGGGGCAATTGCATCAGCTCAGCCCACTTGCAGGATTGGGGGCCGCGAAGGCGCCGAAGCCATAGTGGCGCAGCCAGCGGATGTCGGAACCGAACACGTCGCGCAGGTCGGGCATGCCGTACTTCAGCATCCCCAGCCGATCGACGCCCATGCCGAAGGCGAAGCCCTGCCATTCGTCCGGATCGAGGCCGCAGATGCGCAGGATGTTGGGGTGGACCATGCCGCCGCCCAGGATCTCCAGCCAGTCGGAGCCCTCGCCGATCTTGATCGCCCCGCCGGAGCGGTCGCACTGCACATCCATCTCCGCCGACGGCTCGGTGAAGGGGAAGTGGTGCGGGCGGAAGCGGGTAACCACCGCGTCGCTCTCGAAGAAGCGCTTGCAGAAGGCGTCCAGCGTCCACTTCAGGTGGCCCATGTGGATGTTCCGGTCGATGACCAGGCCTTCCATCTGATGGAACATGGGCGTGTGGGTGCGGTCTGAGTCGGTGCGATAGGTGCGGCCCGGGCCGATGATGCGGATCGGCGGCTCCTGCCCGTGCGCCCACTGCGGCGCGTCCGGCGGCGTGTTGGTCTTCTGCATGGTCCGCACCTGGATCGGGCTGGTGTGGGTGCGCAGCAGCATCCGCTCGCCGTCGGGGCGTTCGTTGAAGAAGAAGGTGTCGTGCATCTCCCGCGCCGGGTGTTTGGGCGGGAAGTTCAGGCCGGTGAAGTTGTGGAAGTCGTCCTCGATGTCCGGCCCTTCGGCGACGGAGAAGCCCATCTCGGCGAAGATGGCCACCATCTCGTCCATCACCTGCATGGTGGGGTGGACGGATCCCTTGCGGCGGGGCGGGGCGGGCAGGGTGAGATCCACCCGCTCGGCGGCTAGCTTGGCTTCCAGGGCGATGGTGTCGAGGGCGGCTTTGCGGTTGGCGATCAAGGCGGTGGCGCGGTCGCGCAGGCCATTGATCAGCGGGCCCTGTTCGCGGCGCTGGTCCGGGCTCATGCCGCCCAGGGTCTTCAGCAGGCCGGAGATGGAGCCGGTCTTGCCCAGCGCGGAGACGCGCACGGCGTCCAGCGCGGCGAGGTCGCCGGCGGCGGCGATCTCGGCGGTCAGTTGGGTCTCTAAGGTAGCCAGGTCGGTCATGGGTTTGATCTTGCTATCCGCCCATCCCCATGCGGGGACGCGAGCGTGTTGAAGGGCGCCCGCGTCTGCGATGACCGTGTACGAAGAAAAAACCTCGCCCCCCACCGAGGTGGGGAGAAGCGGCTTTTAGGCCAGCGCGGCGCGAACCTTGTCGGCGATGGCCTTGAAACCGGCGGGATCAGACCCTGCGATGTCGGCAAGGACCTTACGGTCGATGTCGATCTCGGCCAGTTCAAGGCCGTGCATAAATCGCGAGTAGGTCATGTCTTCCAGGCGGGCCGCGGCGTTGATCCGCTGGATCCACAGGGCGCGGAATTGACGCTTGCGCACCTTGCGGTCGCGGTAGGCGTACTGGCCGGCCTTGTCCACCGCGGCCTTGGCGGCGCGGATAGTGTTCTTGCGGCGGCCATGGAAACCCTTGGCCTGCTCGAGAACCTTCTTATGTCGGGCGTGAGAGACTACGCCCCGTTTAACACGTGCCATATGAGATCACCTTGTCTGGGATTTGGGGTCAGCCGTAGGGGAGGTGGTGTTTGATCAGCTTCGCGTCAGCGTCGCTCATCACCTTGGTGCCCCGGTTCTGGCGGATGTATTTGGCGTTGTGGCTGATCAAGCGGTGACGCTTGCCTGCCACGCCGGCCTTCACCTTCCCAGTCGCAGTGAGCTTGAAGCGCTTTTTGGCGCCCGAGTGGGTCTTCAACTTCGGCATTTTGCTGCGGAGCGTTTTAAGGCCCCGTCCTCTAAGAGATCGCGTTTAGAACCGCCATGGCATGCCTTGGGCCAGGCCGTTCTTTGAGAGCGGGCGTGGATACGGGAATTTTGTTGGGAATGCAACGGGCTCGGGCCGGTTGTTTCCCTTCTGAGGATTCAGATTCACCACCAAGCACACCAAGGGCGCCAAGTCAGAGGACCATTCGCCGAACGCCGGTTTTGAACAAGGCGACGTTGAAGTTCATCAAAAGGCCGAGCCGGTGTCCCGACAGCTTCAGGTAGGTCAACATTTGCGCCTCATGGAGGCGCGTCAGAGATTCGACCGATTTTATCTCGACGATGACGGACTCACCCACGAGAAGATCAAGCCGATAACCCGCATCAAGCGTCGCTCCATCATAGATGATCGGTAAGACGACTTGGCGTCTCAGAGGCAAGCCGCGTGTCGTGATTTCATGCGCCAAGCAATGTTCGTAAGTGGATTCCAGAAGCCCCGGGCCCAGCGCCCGGTGAACCTTCAGGCCGGAATCTACGATTGAGCGCGCCAGACGATCGATATCCGCGCTGATCTCTTGGCGCCCTTGGTGTGCTTGGTGGTTCAATCGGATCGCTTCAGCAAACGCTAGCGATCCGAGTGTAACGCTACGATCGCAGCCATAACAGATCAGTCTGCCGCCCCGCCTTCAACGCCAGAACGGTCGCCGGGAGGCCATTCGGCGATGGAAACTACGGCTGGTCATGGCTTTAAGCGGCAAATGCCTAGCGTCGCGTGCTGTCAGTAGAGCTCATCCTTGCAGTATTTAGCGAATTTCAGGTCCGCGGGCGGCGCGCCCGTTCCCTTGTCGGTGACGGATAGGCTGCAGTAATAGTGATTGGAGCCCGCGGGCGAAAATTGTTGCATAACCTTATAGGAATGACCCGCGATGGGTGAAAACTCAGCCCCGTTCGCGCATCTTGAATAGGCAATTAAAATCCCGGCGTGAATATAGATTTTCCCACCCCCTGTTGATACAGATCTTGTCTCTCCAGAAATATAGTTGGGTGAAACGTGATGCCCAAACATCTCGCTATGTTCAAAAGTCATGTCGCCGCTGTATCGGTGCTCGTCGCAAATTCCGTCCGTGGTCGTTGACATATAGTAGTATTGGTCAGTGCCAAATTTAAAGGTCGGACCGTTATACGGCATGAAGTTGATGGTCGCAGTTCCACCTTGTGCTGGCGGTTGCGGCGAAAGATCGGTCTGAGCATAGACGGCGATCGGCGCCATGGCGGCCGCTAAACCTGCGCAAACCAGCCAACGCATTGCCCTATCCCCCGCTAACAAAGTCGCCGCCGCCATGCGCGGAGCGACCATCCCCTGGCCGATAAATTCGCCCCCCAAGCGTAGCCCAACAAACCGAGACGGCCAACGCTTGGGGCGGCGTGACAGGCGCCGCTGTCAGATCACGGCTGCGGCTGCGGTTGGGGGGTGATCGTGGTGGTCGTGGTGGTGGTGTCGTCGGCGGTGGTTCGCGTTGCGCCCGAGGTGGTCGGCTTAACGGGCGCGGTCTTGTGATGCACGGCGTGATGCACCGCGGTGGCGTGATCGGTCGTCACAGTGGTCTGCACCACGGGCGCCGGAGCCGGGGGCGTTTGAGCGGCGATCGCGGCGGCGTCCCGGGCAGCCTTGGCGTCGGCCGCCGACGCGGCGGCGGATTGTTCAGCCGACTGGGCCCGCGCATTGGCGTCAGCCGCCTGCTGTTGGGCTGCGACCGTCTGGTCCTGCGCCGACGCCGCCTGGTTCTGTGCCTGCGCCGCCTGGTTTCGGGCGGCCTCAACCTGGTCGCGGGCGCTTTCCGCCGTCGCGCGCTGGTCGTCGCGCGCTGAGGCGATCGCGGCGTCCTTATGCTGCTGCGTCAGGCCGATGGCGGTGTCGGCCATCGCGGAGGCGTGGATGGCGTCCTGGATCGCGTCTTCGCGGTGATCGGTTTTGAAGTCTTCCTGCGCCTTGGCGAGGACGGCGCGGGCGTCGGCCGTTTCGCGGGGCGCCTGGGTGTCGGCGCCCATGGTTTCGGCGGTGTGGATCTTGGCCGCCGCCGCGGCGATGGCCTCGCGGGCTCGGTCGGATGTGCTGGCCGCCGTGGCCGGGTTCGCAATGGCGAGACAGACGGCGCTGGTGGCGAGCAGCGAGGCGAATAGGGTCTTATGGGTCATAATCTTCTCCTGCACAGGGCGACGGATCGCGCTGGGCGAATCTCCTGTTGGCGGGAGCTATAACGGGCGGCGGCCCCAGGTAGTTCACGGCCAAGCTGTGCGGCCGGGCGTCAAGGCGGAGAATAGGAGGGGTGCGGCAGGCCGATTTGGCTCCGCCCTCTACGACCTGACGCCCAGCGTCTTCGCCTGCCGACCCGCGTTCAGCGCGAGCAAGATCGCCGGCAGCACTACCGCGGCGCCGGCGAAGAACGGCGCGTCGTGGTTGACGCTGGAGAACAGGTTCAGGGCGATCATCGGGCCCAGCACCCGCGCCAGGGCGCCGGAGGCGTTGTTCAGGCCCAGCATCTGACCCTGGCGATCGGGGTCGGTGGTGCGCGAGATCATCGCCGAGCCATTGGGGAAGGCCACGGACTGGCCCAGCGACATGACCGCCATCAGCACCACCGTGAGCCAGCCCACCGGTGAGAAGGGCTGCAGGCCGGTGCAGACCACGGTGATGGCCATGCCAGCAGCCAGCATGGTGGCCTGGCCAAAGCGGGTGGACAGCCGCCCCGTGAGCGTCGTCTGCGCGAAGGCGGAGACTACGGCCGCGGCGGTGAAACACAGGCTCACATCGCGCGGTCCCCAGCCATACTTGGCCTGAGCCCAGAAGCCGAAGGTGGCCTCGATGCCGTTGAAGGCCAGGCCCGCGACCAAGGTCAGCAGCATCACCCGGCTGACCACCGGATGCCGGGTCGCCTCGCCGAGCATGGCCCAGCGGCTGAGCTGGTTGGCGTTGGATTGGCTTAAGACCCGGCTCTCCTTGACGATGAAGAAGATGCAGGTGGCTGAGATCGCCGCCAGCGCGGAGGAGACGAGCAGGGGTAGCCGAAAGCCTTCCGGACCCGCCGTGGGGTGGGCCAGCAGGCCGCCCACCGCGGGGCCGAAGATGAAGCCGACATTGTAGGCCGCGCCCAACAGGGCCATCCGGCCGGCGCGGTCGCTGGCCGGGGTCACATCGGCGATATAGCCCTGCACCACCGAGCCATTGCCGGCGACCAGCCCGCCTAGCAGCCGCACGATGAAGGCGACGTAGATGTTCGGGGCGAAGGCCAGCAGCAGATAGCAGAGGCAGTTGGCGGAGACGGTGGAGACCAGCAGAGGCTTGCGCCCGATCCGGTCCGACAGCCGCCCCCAGAAGGGCTCACCGAAGAAGGAGCCGACGGCGTAGGCGGAAAACAGCAGCGCGATCTGCCAGGGCGGCGCGTGAAACGAGCGTGCATAGAAGGGCAGCAGAGGCACGACCACGCCAAAGCCCAGCATGTTGATGAACATCACCGACAAGAGGACGTAGAGCGAGGCGCCGGAGCGCTTCGCCGCAGGATCGGGTGCGATCTCGGCCATGTGACCGCTGATAAGGTGGTTGGCCGGCCGGGGCAACGCAGGCCGGCGATAAAGCCGTCAGTGTTGCCGCGAGGCCGCGAGCTTCTGCCGGAACGCCGCTTCGTTCTTGTCGATGAAGCTCTTGCAGCCGGCGGGATCGACGAAGGGGTTGGGTGCGGCCGGATGCTCGAGCATCGCCTGCCGCTTGGCCAGCATGCCGTAGAACATGCCGTGCGAGGCCAGGAAGACGTCGCAGGGCAGGCTGTGCAGCACCTGGTAGGTGTGGGCGTAGTCCTCGCCCATCTCGGGGTAGGCCGGATCGCCGACGAGCTTGTAGCCCGGCAGGATGCTGACGCTGCAGATGAACAGCGCCTGTTTGGTCTGGCCATCCACCTGCACCGGCATGGTCCAACTGGTGCAGCCCTTGGTGTGGCCGGGGGTCAGGTGCGCGGTCATGGTGACGCCGCCAAGGCTGACCTTGCCGCCGTCGCCGATCACCCGATCCACCTTCACGGCCGGAAACGATGGCTTGGGTCCGAACTTGAAGTCGGCCCTGCCGCCGCTCTCCAGCACCGGCTTGTCACGGGCGCTGGCGACGAACTGGGCGTGGGTGAAGGCCTTCATCGCCGCGATGCCGCCGGCGTGGTCCAGGTGGGCGTGGCTGTTGAGGATGATCCTGATCTGGCGCGGGTCGAAGCCGAGCTTGCGGATGTTGGCCTGAACCATGGCCGCATTCTCGTTCACGCCCACATCCAGCAGGATGTCTCCCTTGGGCGTGACGATCAGGTAGGCGGTCAGGTCCTTGGCGCCGACGTAATAGATGTTTCCGGCGATGCGGAAGGGCTCGATGGGTTGAGTCCAATCGGCTTCCGCATAGGGCGCGTGGGGAATTTTCGGTTCTGCGGCTGGTGTGGCGCCGGCCATGGCGGAGAAGGCAAGCGCGCCCAGAAGCGCAAAGGTACGCCGCATCGCCTTCTCCCTATTTGATCGTCCTGGCGCCTACTTGGGGGCCAGGATCATGATCATCTGCCGGCCTTCCATGCGCGGCTCGTATTCCACCTTGGCCACCGGCTCGAAGTCGGTGCGAACCTGCAGCAGCAGCTTCATCCCCAGCTCCGGGTGACGCATCTCGCCGCCGCGGAAACGCAGGGTCACCTTGACCTTGTCACCCTCTTCGAAGAAGCGGTGCATGGCTCGTGCCTTGACCTCGTAGTCGTGGGTGTCGATGTTCGGCCGAAGCTTGATCTCTTTGATTTCGATCAGCTTTTGCTTCTTCCTCGCGACGCCCTTCTTCTTCTGCTCCTCGAACTTGTACTTGCCATAGTCGAGGATTTTGCAGACGGGGGGGTCGGAATTGGGAGAAACCTCCACCAGGTCAAGCCCTGCTTCCTGAGCGGCTTCGAGGGCTGCGGCGGTGGGCATGATTCCCTGTTTTTCGCCGCTCTCATCGATCAGCAGAACGCGGGGAACGCGGATATCTTCATTGATTCGCGGTCCATCCTTGGATGGCGCGGCGGGCATGGGACGACGAATAGGCTATCTCTCCTGAGACTGTGAAACTGGGCGCGGCGACGCACACCGCCACACAGTACCATAATGGCGAAGGCGGCCATACCGATCAAGGCGCCGGCCAGAAGGATTTCCAACTGTTGCAGCCACGCGCCGGTCGGGAGCGGCCTGGGTCAGGTCGGACGGACGTCCGCGGGCATCAGATGCTGGCAGGCGCGGGCGACTTCGGCCACCGGCAGGTCCTTCAGATTGGCCGCCCGCATAACCGTCACATGCCCGCGCGGACCCCGCAGCAAGGGGTCGGACGCCTTGGAGAACAGCGCCAGCGTCGGCGCGCCGGCGGCGGCGATCAGGTTCAGCGGGCCGGTGTCGTTGCCTACCGCCAAGGCCGAGCGGGCCGCCAGGATGGCGATCTGGGAGAAGTCGGTTCGCCCGGTCAGATCCCGTGCCTGGGACTTGCTCTGGATGGCCCGCGCCAGCGCACTCTCTTCCGGGCCGCCGATCACCACGATGTCGAAGCCCTGCGCGCGCAGGGTGGCCGCGAGGTCGGTGAAATGGTCCACCGGCCAGCGCTTGTCCTTATGCCGGGCCGAGCCGCCGGGAACCATCAGCACGATGGGCCTGGGCTTTACCCCGCCGGCGACCGGCCTGGGCGGCGGCGCCTTGCGCAGGATCCAGGACAGGTCCGGGGGCGGCGCCGTGCCAGCTTCCGTCGGCGCATCGTCCCAGATGCCGGCGATCCGCAGTTGGTCGGCCTGGCGTTCCAGGATGTGCATCTGTTCGCGGGCCCGGCCGCGCTGGCGGAAGGCGCATCCCGGCGCGATCCCGGACCAGGGCGGCTGGAACGGGCCCATGAAGCGGAAGATGGAGTTCGAGCGCGATGAGGTCTCCAGATCGTAGACCCGATCGTATTTCGCCGCTCTGAGGCGCGAGATCAGCGCGGCGAAATCGCCCAGGCCGTCTGGGCGTCCGTCGGTTTCGACCGTGTTGAAATAGGGGCTGGACTTGGCGAGGCCCTCGAAGGGCGGGGTGGTCAAAAGGGTGATCTTGGCGCGGGGGTGGGCTTCGCGGATGCGCTTCATGGCGGCGAGCGACATCACGAAGGCGCCCAGGGCGCTGAGCTGGATCACCAGCACCGTCTTGATCTCGCGTGTCTTCTGGCTTGCCATCAGCTCGACCCTACCAGCCGAGCATAAACATTCAGCGTCGCCTCGCACATGGCCTCGACGGAGTAGAGTTCGCTGGCTCTGGTCCTGGCCGCGGCGCCCATCTTGGCGCGCTTCGTCGGCGTGAGCTCGATCGCCGTTCTCATGGCCTCGGCCCAGGCGGCCTCATCGCCCGGCTTGACCAGCCAGCCGGTCTCACCGTCGATGACGGTGGCGCGCGCCGCGCCGTGGTCAGCGGCCAGCACCGCCCGCCCCATCGCCTGCGGCTCGACCGCGGTGCGGCCGAACGGCTCCGGCTCCAGCGACGGAGCCAGGGCGAAGTCGGCCAGCAAATAGGCGGCGGGCATGTCGTCGCAATGGCCGACGATACGGATGCAATCCTCCAACTCGTGGGTGCGGATCGCCAGCTCCAGATCTTCGCGATACTCGAACCGTCCCTGTTCGCCGCCGACAAACAGGATCAGCGGCAGCCGCGCGCCGACGGCCTTCAAGGCGATCATCGCATCGATGATCAGTTGCTGGCCCTTCCAGCGGGTCAGCCGGCCGGCGAGGATGAACTTCACCCGCTTGTCGGCGGCGCCGATCCGCCAGCGGGACCGCAGGGCTTCGATCCTTTGCGCGCCGACGGCGGCGGGATCGAACCACGCCAGATCGACGCCCCGGTCGATGGCCACCACCCGGTCGGGGCTCAGCCTGTGCTCGGCGATGACCCGATCGCGGGTGTAGTTGGAATTGGCGATGGTCACCGGGCCTCGGGTCATCACCGAATTGTACCAGCGCTTGATCGGCCCCTTGGCCGTGTAGACGCCGTGATAGGTGGTCAGGAAGGGAACCCCGGTCAGCCGCGAGGCGATCAGGGCGCTGAAGGCCGGCGCCCGGGAGCGGACGTGGATCAGGCTGACCTTCTCTTTGCGGATCACCTCGGCCAGCCGCAGGCCGTTGCGGGCGATCACCAGCGGGTTCTTGGAGTGAACCGGCAATTCGACCATTTCGCCGCCGACGCCGATCAGCCGCCCGATCATCCGGCCGCCCCGCGTCGCCACCAGCGCCCGGCCGCCCGCCTGGACCACGGCGCGGGCGATATCGACAGTCGTCTGCTCGGCCCCCCCGGTTTCCAAGTCGGGGATCACCTGCAAAAGCGTAAAGTCTGGCGGTAGGGTGCTCACGGATGACCTGCATAACCTGATTGCCGAGCAGGTAAACAGCTTGAGATTACAGAGGCACGCGAGGACGCCCTGAATGGACGAGAGAACAGGATTTCTCGACAGAGGCGGCGAACATTTGGCCTGGCGCGCCGTGGATGCGGGCGGAGATAAAGGGACATGATACTTATCCCCTGTCGCTCCAGTCCGTGGCGAGGTGCGGGCAGGGGATAAGTATCATGTCCCTTTATCTCCCCCTTATCCCCTCCGTGCGTGTATCCAGCCTCCATGCTCCGCGCCTCGATCCGCCGCCGCCTGCTGGCCTGGTATGACGCCAACGCCCGCGCGCTGCCCTGGCGGGTCGGGCCGGGCGCCAGAGGTGTGCGGGCCGATCCCTATGCGGTCTGGCTGTCGGAGGTGACGCTGCAGCAGACCACCGTGCCGCACGCAACGCCTTACTTTCTGAAATTCTTGACGCGCTGGCCGACGGTGTCTGAGCTGGCCGCCGCGCCGGACGCCGAGGTGATGGCCGCTTGGGCCGGCCTTGGCTACTACGCCCGCGCCCGCAACCTGCTGGCCTGCGCCCGAGCCGTGGCAAGCGAGCATGGCGGTGTCTTCCCCGATACGGCGGAGGGGTTGCAGGCGCTGCCGGGCGTCGGCGCCTATACGGCGGCGGCGGTGGCGGCCATCGCCTTCGATAGGGCCGCCAATGTGGTCGATGGCAATGTCGAGCGGGTGATGGCGCGGCTGCACGCGGTCGAGACGCCGCTGCCGGACGCCAAGCCGGCTCTGAAGGTCCTGGCCGGCGATCTGGTCACGGCCGACCGGCCCGGCGACTGGGCCCAGGCGCTGATGGACCTGGGCGCCACCATCTGCCGCCCCAAGGCGCCGTTGTGCGACCTCTGCCCCCTGTCGATGGCGTGCAAGGCGCTGGCGGCCGGCGCGCCAGAGACCTATCCGCGCAAGACGCCCAAGGCCGACCGGCCCAGGCGCTATGGCGCGGCCTACCTGCTGGTGCGAAAGGGTGAAGTCGCCCTGGTGCAGCGGCCACCCAAGGGCCTGCTCGGCGGCATGCTCGGCCTGCCGACCAGCGACTGGGGTCCTAGCCCGCTGAGCGCCCGCCAGGTTCTCGCCGCGGCGCCGACGCCCGCGGACTGGCGCCATGTCGGCGATATCGACCACGTCTTCACCCACTTCGCCCTGACCCTGCAGGTCTGGCGGTGCGAGGGCGGCAAGATGGAGGATGTGGTCTGGACGCCGCTCTCGGGCCTCGGCGCCCTGCCCAGCGTCTTTCTGAAGGCCGCCAAAGCCGGTCTCGAACGGCTGATTTAGACGCTTGATCCAGCGGCAGAGCCTCGTCTAGGCTTCGGGCGCATTGGGGGGACGGGTATGTTCAAGCGCTTCGTTGCAGTCACCGTTTCGGCGGTCTTGGCTCTATCCGCTGGCGCCGCCGGCGCGGCGGAGCTTTGCCAGGCGCCGGGGCCGCCGCCCGATCAGAGCCTGAGGCCCATCGCGCCCGTCAAGCCGGCGACGCCGGCTTGCGTCAATCCGGTGACGCGCATGGCCACAGGCTGTCGGCAGACGGTCATCAAGACCTACAACGCCGATATCGAAGCCTTCAACCTGGGCATGAACAAGTTCAACGCGGACGGCAACGCCTACATCGACGCGCTCAACCACTGGGCCCGCGCGGGCGTCGAATACGCCAACTGCGAGATCCAGGCGCTCAACCGATCGGCGATGCAATAGTCTGGGCAGTCGTCCGGCGGCCCTAGCCCGCCGCCAGCGCCTCGATTGGCGCCGCCCGCCCCGGCTCCATCCCCGCCCGCACCTTGGCGCGCAGCACGTCGATGGGCGTGAGGCCCTTGTCGGTCTGGAAATGCCAGTAGGTCCAGCCGTTGCAGGCGGGCTGGGACTGGACCATGGCGCCGATCTTGTGGATCGAGCCGGCCAGATCGCCGACCACCAGGCTGCCGTCGGCCCGCACCCGCGCCACATGTTGGCCCTTGGGACAGTAGAGCTTGTCGCCGGGCCGCAGCAGGCCGGCTTCCACCACCTGGCCGAACGGTACGCGGGGCTCGGAGCGTTTGGAGCCCATCACGTCCAGGTCCTCCGGCGAGATGGGGATCACCTTGGAGATGCGCTCCCTGGCCAGGGCCACATAGTCCGGCTCCCGCTCCAGGCCGATGAACCGCCGGCCCAGCCGCTTGGCCGCCGCGCCGGTGGTGCCGACGCCGAAAAAGGGATCGAGCACCAGGTCGCCCGGCTTGGACGAGGATAGGATCACCCGGTGCAGCAACGCCTCGGGCTTCTGGGTCGGGTGCGCCTTCTGGCCGGAAGCGTCCTTGATCCGCTCCTCGCCGGTGCACAGCGCCAGCGACCAGTCCGAGCGCATCTGCAGCTCGTCATTGGCCATCTTCATCGCATCGTAGTTGAAGGTGTAGCGCTTGGCGCCCTGGCCCTTGGCGGCCCAGATCAGGGTCTCGTGGGCGTTAGTGAAGCGCGTGCCCTTGAAGTTGGGCATGGGATTGGTCTTGCGCCAGATGACGTCGTTGAGGATCCAGAAGCCCATGTTCTGAATCGCCGAACCGACGCGGAAGATGTTGTGATAGCTGCCGATCACCCACAGCGAGCCATTGTCCTTCAGCACCCGCCGGCATTCGGTCAGCCACTCATGGGTGAACTTGTCATAGGCCTCGAAGGAGGCGAACTGGTCCCAGTGGTCATCGACCGCATCGACCTTGGAATTGTCCGGCCGCAGCAGATCGCCGCCTAACTGCAGATTGTAGGGTGGATCGGCGAATACCAGATCCACGCACTTGTCAGGCAGGGCCCGCAAGCTCTGGATGCAATCGCCTTCGATGATGGTTTCCGGCCCGAAGGTCATAACCAAGCCCCGCCTGTTGAATCGGCACGTTTGGCTGAGCGGGGTTAAGGCGAGGTTAGGACTCGGCGAGAAGCGCGATTGCGGCGACCTGATGCTCGGGTCGGCGCCGGCCATGGCCTGTCAACTGGGTGATCGCCCAGTTGCCCGCTTCGGGAGCCCGGCCTTAGCTTGGTGGGAAGTATCTCATGCCAACGGGGCCGACGCGGCGATCCTCGCCGGATCACGAAAACCTCGGTGGTGCTTGCGAGGGTGTCTCATGAAGCCAGAAGACGCGGTTTCGAAGGTTGGCGACGGGGCGGTGCGCCGGCCCTGGTCGAAGCCGGCGATCATCGAGGCGCAGTTGCTCCGACGCTCCGCCAAGGTGACGCCGACCAATGGCGACAGCCACGTGACGACGCCGGTCAACACCAACCTGGCCGGCTCCTCCTGAACCCAGGCCTTCGCGGCCGCTAAGACCGCGATCTGAGCATGAGTGGCGTCTGCGGTATCCTGCGGTTCGACGGCGCTGCCGTCAGCGAGCGCGATCTTCAACGGCAGATCGGCGCCATGGCCCATCTGGCGCCGGATGGCCGCGCGACCTGGCGTGGCGGCGGCGTTGGGCTGGCTCACTTGCGGATGCGGGTCACCCGGGAAGACCGGGTCGATGCGCAGCCGCTCTCGAACCACGACCTGAGCTTGGTCGCCGACGCGCGGCTGGACAATCGTGAAGACCTGGCCACCGCCCTCGGCATCGATCCCGCGCTCCTGCACGACATGCCGGACAGTCAACTGATCCTGCTAGCCTACCAGGCCTGGGGCGAGGCCTGCGTCGATCATTTGGTCGGCGATTTCGCCTTCGCGGTCTGGGATGCGCCGGCCGCAAAGCTGGTCCTGGCCCGCGATCACATGGGCCAGCGCCACATCGCCTTCCATCACGGCGACGGCTTCTTTGCCTTCGCCAGCGAGATCAAGGGACTTTGGGCGCTCCCCGACGTGCCGCGCGCCATCGTGGAAGACCGCTTCGGCCGCGCCGCGACGATGAACACGGACCAGAGCGTCGCCGCCAGCCCCTATGAAGGAATCGCGGCCCTCGCTGGCGGCACGGTGATGACCATCACCGCGGCCGGGGTGGCGAGCACCCGCTGCTACTGGACGCCCCACGCCGACCCGGCCCACATCGGACAGGATGAGGCCTATTACCGGCAAGCCTACCGCCGGGTGCTGGGTGAAGCGGTGGCGTGCCGGCTGCGCCGCGCCGAATACCCCGCCGGCCTCTTCTATGGCGGCGGCTTCGACACCACCGCCATCGCCGCCCTGGCCGGTCCCGCCGCCCGGGACCGCAAATTCATCTGCGTCTGCTCGGTGATGCCGGAGGGCTATGACGGCCCCATCCGCCATGCGCGGTCCTGGGCGGAGATCTGCGCCCGGCATATGCCGCACGTGGCCATGCGCTATGTCACGGGCGAGGGCCGCAACATCTTCACGGCGATGGAAGCCTCCTTCTGGGCCGCGGACAACGCCACCAGCATGGGCGGTTATGTGACCGACGAAATCCTCCAGACCATGCGCCATGAGGGGGCGCGGGTGGCGATGGACGGGTTTGGCGGCGACTATACGCTGAACATTCGCGGCTTTCCCTGGCTCTACGACCTTCTGCGCAAGGGGCGGCTGCGGGCCTTCATATCGGAGTTTCGCGCCTGCCGGCGGAACACGGGCGGGTCGGTCTGGCGGGTATTTCGTGACGAGGTGCTTGACCCTCTGATCCCGGACGCGGTTCGCCGCGCTCGGCAGCGGCGCCGGCTTGGCCTGGCCCGCTCCGGCCCCACCGTGCCGCTGCAGCCGGCCTTCGCCACGGGCACACGCAATGCGCGGCGGATGGCCACGCCAAGGGCAAGGACCGAAAACGCCATGCGGGCGCGGATGCAGGCCACCCTGATGCGGCTGCAAAGAGGCCGGACCCTGGCCGGATCGCTACAGGCTGCGGCGCACGGCCTGGAGTTCACCCAGCCCTTTCACGACAAGCGGGTGATCGAACTGGCGCTGGCCATCCCCGCCAGATTCTGGACCAGGGGCGGGCGCGAACGCTATCTGGCGCGGCAGGCCTTGAAGGACCTCTATCCGGTCGAGTTCCAGACTCGCGGCAAGGGCAATCACGACCTGGTTCCGGACTTCCTTGCGATGGTGAAGAGCGTGGAGCCGGAGATTCTGGCGCACATCGACCGCATGGAGGCGGCCGGAAAACTCGACCACATCTTCGACTTTCCGCGCATGCGCCGCATGCTGAGCCGCCGATCAGTCGCCGATCACCGGTCGGGCTCGGAATACGACACCCATCAGGCGGTGCAGACCTTCATGCAGGCCCGCTTCATCGAGTGGTTTCGCGGCGGCAATCAATAGGCGTTTGGGTGGGCAAGCCGCACCTGGAGCTCGCTGGGCCGGACGTCGAAGGCGATGCAGATGCGGCGCTGATCGGCGGCCACCGGCTGGGTGCCGTGAAAGAAATAGCCGGGCATCAGGACCAGACTGCCGGGCTCCGGCGGAATCTTGCGGGTCAGCCAGTCCTCGCCGGCGGCGGCCAGCTTGCGGGGCGGGGAGAGCGTCATCCAGCCCTGGTCGGACCCTAGCGCCCGCGACGCCTCGGGCCGCTCCACATAGTAGACGCCGGTCAGCCAGGCGCGGGGATGGATATGCGGCAGGTGATGGCTCGCGCCGTCTGACACCACCGACCAGCAGTCGAGCGCAAACGCTCTCGGCCGGGCGGCGACAAAGGGGTGGCGCGGATCGTCGGGCAACTCGGCGATGTAGCGCTCGACCTGGCGCCGCATCTCATCTTCGAAGGCCTGCAACACCGGGCTCGGCGCCGCCATCAGGTCCACGTTGCGCCAGCCTTGCCGAAAGGCGACCTGAGTTGAGTCGTCGTAGAAGCGCAGGTTGGCTGTGCTGGCCTCGGCCAGACCGGCGTGGAAGCTCTCCGTCGAGAACGGCGTGGGGGGATTGACCGACCAGCAGCGCAGGAAACGATCGTGATCGTACAGCGCCTCTACCGCCTGGCCGTTTCCGAGCAGGCTTTCCGCCACGCCCAAGGCGGCGATCACCGGCGAGTAGGCTACGCCGTGATCGATCAGCGCCTGAGCATAGCGTCGCAACCGTTCGGCGCGCACCCTCTGCGGCAGATCGGGGTCGCGGCTGAGGCCCGGTCGTTGGGCGGGATTCAGGTAATAGGCTTTGCGGAAGGCCTCCGCGCACGCCCCGTAGTCACCCGCGTCGGCCAGCGCGTCGGCCAACGCGTATAGCGGATTGGCGCGCAACGGTTCGGCCGAGGCGGCGGCGCGTAGCGAGGCCAGATCCGGAAGGGCGGCGGCTATGTCGTGACCCATGTCGAACGAGAGCTTGAAACCGATGGGCTCAGTCTAGGCCTTATCGTCGCCGCCTCCAACAGCGGCCGACTTTCCGCGGAAACCCAAACCGGGTTATCGTGCCGGCGTTCCGGTGAAGGACCGCCGTTTAAGAAAGACATTTGGCCGCGCAAGCGCCAACGTGAGCAAGGACGATGGACAGGGTTTCGATATCGGCGCTCGACTGGGTCGAAAGCCTCGACCATTCCAAATCGCCCGGCGCCGTATGGGCCGGCTTTCTCGACTTCATCGGCCAATACGGCTTTCGATACGGCGCCATCTACGATCAGCCGAAATATGCATCCACGGTTCCGGACAGCATCCTGTCCGTCTCGCTTCCCGCCAGTTGGAAGGACCGCTACCTCGCCCAGAACTATATCGGCCGTGACCCCATCATGCGGACGCTCGCCGGCACGCACCGGTCCTTTACCTGGGCCGAGAGCCTGGAAGCTGGCAACTATTCGCGCGCGGACCGGAACATCGTCTTCGAGGCGGGCGATCACGGCCTGCATGCCGGCTTCGTCGTCCCCATAGACAGGCCGCGGACCAGACGCGCCATGGTGACCATGGGCGGCGAGGGCCAGACCCTGTCCAGGCGCGACCGGGCGGACCTGCACTTCGCGGCCCTTTACGCCCATGCCCGCATTCGCTCGCTTGGCGCTGAGGCCTACCGTGGTCGAACCCTTCCGCTGAGCAGCCGCGAGCGAGAGTGCCTGGAATGGGCGGCGATGGGCAAGAGCGACTGGGAGATCGGCGAGATCCTGGCCATCACCGCCAGCACCGCCGGCTGGCACATCGAGCGCGCAAAGCGGAAACTCGGCGTCTCGACCCGCATACAGGCTGTGGTCATCGCGCTTCAGCGCGGGGCGATATCCGTGTGACGGCGTGTAAAATTCAAATTCGGTGACAGTGCACTAATTGACGACGGGCTTCGTCAAGCTTAGCCTCTGGGTATGGCCCGCCTCGCACGCGCTGTATTTGCCGGTGTCCCGCACCATGTCACCCAAAGGGGTAACGGGCGCTCGCAGACGTTTTTTGAAGAGGCCGACTATCGTTTCTACCGCGACCTGTTGGCCGAGCAGGCCAAGGCCGCCGGCGTAGAAGTCTGGTCCTGGGTGCTGATGCCCAACCATGTGCATCTGATCCTCGTCCCGACCGAGCCCGATGGTCTGCGCCGCTGTCTGGCGGCGACCCACAGGCGCTATGCCGGCCGCATCCACGCGCGGCTCGGACGAACGGGCCACTTCTGGCAAGGCCGGTTCGGATGTGTAGCGATGGACGAACCCCATCTGGCTTCGGCCTTGCGGTATATCGCGCTCAATCCGGTCCGCGCCCGTCTGGTCAAGCGGCCGGTTGATTGGCCCTGGTCCAGCGTCCACGCGCATCTGGGTCGGCTTGACGACGGGCTGACGGCGACGTCGCCGGTCTTGTCGCGCTATCCTGACTTCGCCAACCTTATCGCGTTAGTGGGTGAGGATGAGTTCACGGTGCGGCTGAGAAAGGCTGAAACCGTGGGCAGGCCGGTCGGCGGGGAGGCTTTCCTCAAGCAACTGGAAGCAGATAGTGATCGTGCTCTGGCGCCGGTGCGCAGAGGCCGTAAGCCTAAGGCCGCTAATTAGTGCACTGTCACCGAATTACCACCGCCGCCCGATATTTGTTCTTCACATCCAGGAGTGTGTTAGGAGAATATGTTGAAGATCACAATTGTTGGGACAGCTTTAGTATTTGCATTCACTCTTTCGGCCTGCGGTCGTGACGGAGCGGCGACAGGTCCGAACTGGTCAGAGTCAGTGAATATGCCGGGTACATTTTCCGCTCGGGCCGGATCCGCAAGCATAGAGCTGCCCGCTGATCGACAGAAATTTCTCGCATATGTCTCCTCAGTTGGCGCAAGCTATTATGTCACGGGGGAGGGTGATGCTAGGCTTCTCGCTGCTCCGGCGCCGAGCGAAAATTCTCCATGCAGAATAAATGGGCTTGCGATTGTCTTTCGGTTTCCTATAGCGGCGGGCGATATTACTCCGCGCTATGTTGGATATTTAGACGATAAGAACATGGTTGAATGTGTGGATAAACAATTCTCCTACCCTGGCGTCTAATATTAAATGTCAGAGGTCGCTCGGAAGAATAGCAAGGGGCCATGCCGATATTTTGGGTTGCGGAAGCGCTAGGGTCTGTACTCAATTAGGTGTGGCGAGGTTTTCGCGGTTCTGATTCAAGGCTTCTGGAAGGGAGCCTTGAATGCGCAAGCTTTACTGGCTGGACGACGAGGCCTGGGCTCGAATTGAGCCGCATCTGCCGCGAGGTCGAAAGGGTGCGCGTCGCGTAGACGACCGCCGGATTTTGAGCGGTATCGTCCATATGCTGCAGTCAGGCGCGCGCTGGCGCGACTGCCCTGCCGAGTACGGGCCGTACACGACGGTCTACAACCGCTTCAACCGCTGGAGCCGCCAGGGCATCTGGCACGACATCTTCAAGGCGTTGACTGGCCACACCGGCATCTACTCCAGCGCCGCCATCGACTCGACGTCGGTCAAGGCTCACCGCTCGGCGGCGGGCGCTAAAGGGGGGCCTTCTTCCAGAGCATAGGCCGTTCCAGGGGTGGTCGGACGACTAAGATACACGGCCTTGTCGATGACCAGGGCCGCCCTCGCGTGCTGCTGCTCAGCGCCGGCAACACCAACGACATCACCATGGCCCAGGCCCTCATCGACGCGGGTGGCCCCTTCCAGAAGCTGCTGGCCGATCGGGGCTACGATGCTGACCACCTGAGAAAGCGGCTCGCCGAACGTCAGGCCGAAGCCGTCATCCCCACAACGACATCCCGAAAGCGGCCTATCCCATACGACACCGTCGCCTATCGGCAGCGGAACACCGTCGAGCGCCTCTGGGCGCGCCTGAAAGACTACCGCCGGGTCGCCACACGCTACGATAAACTAGCCGACAACTTCCTCTCAGGAGTCCTCATCGCCGCCATCGTCAGCTACTGGGCTAAATGAGTCCGGACCCTAGGGCTGCGGCGCCACCACCCCGCTCGGCGGATAGGCCGGGACCAGCGGGGGTGGGGCGGGGAAGCCGGCGGGAGCGCCGGCGATCTGTTTCATCAGCATGTCCACCGCCGTCTCCAACTGCGTGTCGTGGCCGGCGAGCAGGTCAGCGGGCATGTTCTCTACGTCCACGTCCGGATCGACCCCGTGGTTCTCCACCGCCCAGACGCGGTCGGGGGTGTAGAGGGCGTCCTCGGGGATGGTGATGTAGCCGCCGTCCAGCATCCGCCAATTGCCGCGGATGCCGCGCACCCCGCCCCAGGAGCGGGTGCCGACCAGCTTGCCGAGCCCGTAAGCCTTGAACAGATAGGGGAAGATGTCGCCGTCCGACGCCGACCAGTGGTTCAGCAGCGCCACCTTGGGCCCGTTGACGAACTGGTTCGGCTCGGGCGTGACCCCGCCTTCGCGGTTGGTCCCCAGGGTCGCCAGCACCCGGCGCAGACGCTCGAGGGCATAGGGGGCGACGAAGCCGCCGCCGTTCCAGCGGTCGTCCATGATCAGCGCCTGCTTGTCGAGCTGGCCATAGAACTGGCGGGTGAACTGCTGCAGGCCCAGCTGCTCCATGTCCGACATATAGACGTAGCCGATCTTGCCGCCGGACAGCTTATCGACCACGGCGCGGTTGTGGGCGATCTGCGCGGCCTCGCGCAGGCTGAGCTCATTGTCCACCGGCTTGACCACCACATGGCGGCGGGCGCCGCTGGCGGTGTCGGCGACGGTCAGGTCCACCGTGGTGTCGGCGTCGGCCAGCTGCATCAGGCTGTCGGGTGTCGCGGGCGAGACCAGCTCGACGCCGTTGATGGCCAGCACGAAGTCGCCGGCCTTCACATGCAGGCCCGGCTGGGCCAGAGGGCTGCGATAGTCGTCGCGGGTGTTGTCGCCGGGGTAGATGGTGGCGATGCGATAGCGGCCGCTAGCTGCGTCCAAGGTCCAATCGACGCCAAGCAGGCCCTGTTTGACCCGGGGCGTGGAGTCGCCGTCGTCGCCGCCGCCGACATAGGTGTGGGAGTTGCTGATCTCGCCGATCATCTGGCCGATCAGGTAGTTGAGGTCCTCGCGTGAGCCGAGGGTCGGCACCAGCTTGACGTAGTTGTCGTGCACCGCCTGCCAATCGACGCCGTTCATCGCCGGCGAATAGAAGACGTCGCGCTCCAGCCGCCAGGCGTTCTCGTACATCTCCGCCCATTCCGCCTTCGGATCGACGATCATCCGCATGTGGTCGAGGTCCAGCGTCTTGGCGGTGTCGCTGTCCTTCATGGCGTCGGCCTTGGTGTCGACCACGGAGTACTTCTTGCCGTGCTTGAGCAGCACCCGCTCGCCGTCGAGCGACAGAGAGTAGCCGTCCACGTCCTCGGCGATCACCGCGTCCTTGCGGGTCTTGAAGTCGTAGAAGTGCAGCGCCGAGGACTCGCCGTTGAGGCTGCCGTCGATCAGGCCCAGCGGCTGGGTGAGGTAGTAGATGCGCTGGCCGCGGGCATCCATGCCGGCGATCTCCGCCGGGTCGATGGGCAGGGCGACGGCGCGGGCCATCATGCCGTCGATGTCGATATGCATCGGCGCGATCGGCTGCGTCAGGTCCGGCGCGGGCTCGCCCTTGCCGCTCTGGTCCTTGGGCGGCGGCTTGCCTTCATGGCCGGGCGCGGAGGGCTGGGAGCCTTCCGGAGGACCGGAACTGCCCTCGTCCGACTTCGGCGCCATCGGCGAGGGCGTGTCGTTGGTGAGGGGGATGGCGTAGACGCCGTTGGATTTCAGGATCTCGAAGTCGAACTCGATGTCCGACGGCACCGCATTCTCGTGCCGGCTGGAGATGAAGTAGAGGTACTTGCCGTCCGGCGACCAGACCGGGCCGGCGTCGATCTCGCTACCATTGCCGAGCCGGTTCAGCTTGCCGGTGGCGATCTCGTACAGATAGAGGTCGCGGCGACGATCCACCGCGTTCATGCTGAAGGCGATCCAGCGGGCGTCGGGCGAGAAGCTCTGATCGTGGATTTCGTTCTGCTTGTCCTGGGCCACCATCTTCGGCGCGCCGCCGTCGGTGCGCACGGTCCACAGCTTGTGCGAGCCGTCGCTGAATGCCAGGGTCTTGCCGTCCGGCGACCAGATTGGGCCGTAGAAATAGCCTTCCTTGAAGCTGGTCAGCACCTTCTCCGGGCCGCCTTCGGCCGGGCGGATGGCGACCTGCTGGCCGCCGCCGACGTCGGTGGTGTAGGCGATGGTCCGGCCGTCCGGCGACCAGGCCGGGTGATCCTCATCGATCCCCTGGGTCATGGTCAGGTCGCGGGTGGCGCCAAATTCCGTCGGTACGCTGAAGATGTCGCCCCTGGCCGAGAACAGGGTGCGCTTGCCGTTGGGGGCCAGGGCGTAGTCAATCTGGCCGGCGGGGTCGCCGTCGCGGATCTCGTCCTTGACGGTATCGACATGCACGCGGGTGCGCGGATTATCATCCGGCACGCTGATCGGGACTTCGGCCGCCGTCTCGCTGGGCAGGTCGAGGCGATAGAGCTTGCCGCCCTGCTGGAAGGCGATGGCGTCGCCGCCTAGCGCCGGGAAGTCGATGTCGTAGTCGGTGAAGTGGGTGACCTCGCGGGTCTGGCCGCTATCCAGGTCATAGACCCAGATGTTGGCTCGCCGCTTGGCGTCCTGGTCCGACAGGTAATAGATCTTGCGCCCGTACCACATGGGCGAGGTGTTGGTGCCGGACCAGTTCGTGATCTGTTTGATCGCCTTGGTGTTGAAATCGTAGGTGAAGACTTCCTGCGCCAGGCCGCCGTTGTAGCGTTTCCAGGTGCGGAAATTCCGGAAGATGCGGTTGTAGGCGATGGAGTGGCCGTCGGGGCCGAAGGTGGCCAGGCCCACGGCGCTGTCGATCGGCATCGCCACCGGCGCGCCGCCGTTCACAGGCACTTTGTACATATACTGGATCCAGCTGTTCCACTGGTCGCCCTTGGACAGATAGACCACCGACTGCGAATCCGGCGTCCAGGTCACGACCATGTTGTCGGGGCCATGCCGGCCGCCGGTGCCGGCTTCCGTGGTCGGATGATAGGTCAGCCGCCGCGCCGGGCCGCCGGCGGCGGGGATCACCCAGACATCGGTGCCCGAGCGGCTGGCCTCGGTATAGGCGATCCAGCGGCCATCGGGAGAGACGCGGGGCATCATGTCCTGGCCCGCCGCGCTGGTCAGGCGAACGGCCTCGCCGCCGGTCTTGCCCACCGCCCAGATATTGCCGTCCGCCACGAAGACGATGCGGTCGCCTGCGGGCTGGGGGAAGCGGGGCAGGGCGGCGTTGGCGGCGCTGACGGCGGTGGTGGCGGCGACGGTGGCGAACAGAAGGGCGGTCAGGGAACGACGGATCATGCTGAACCTTGGGGCGAGAAGCTTTGGCGGAATGGCCTGTTTGGGGCGCATTTGACCTGAGCCATGGGCGCGGGTCCAGCCAGGGCATCATGAACTCCGTGTAATGACGGAGCGGTGCGAGATTCCCGGATGGCCTTCGCTTGTCACGGTGGGCGCGGTTTGCGATCATGGTTTTCGCGGGTCGTCTCCTTGGGGCGGCCTTTTTCCTTGAGCCGAGATCCCCATGGACGCCGCAACCCTGCGCCCCGACTGCGCCCGCTGCGCCGCCCTTTGCTGCATCGCCTTCGCGGCGGAAAAGTCGCCGGCCTTCAACGCCGATAAGGCGGCCGGCGAGCTGTGTCCGAACCTCGACACCTGCGGCAAATGCAAAATCTATGATGAGCGGCTGGACCGCGGCTTCGGTGGTTGCATCCAGTACGACTGCCTCGGCGCCGGACAGCGGGTGGTGCAGCAGCACTTCGCCGGCCGGACCTGGGTGGACGACCCCGATCTCCTGACGCCGACGCTCGCCGCCTTCGCCCTGATGCGCCTGGTCCACGACCTGGCCAGCCTGCTGGTCACCGCCGGCCAGGCCGACCTGTCGCCAGATGACCGCGCCACGCTCGAACGCCTGTTGGCGGAGCTGGATGCGGTCGCCGATACGGTGCTGGCGCCGGATACGCCGTCCCGCCTGCGCGACCTGGAAGGCAGGGTGCGAGCCTTCCTAACCGGCCTGCGGCGCTATTTCGAAATGGCCTAGACCCTACCGCCGCGCGTCCAGCGCCAGCACGGCGTAAGCGGTGGCGGCATCGCTCATGAAGGGTCCGGCGTCGGAGGCCGGCGGGCGGTTCTTGTTGAGCGACCCGGCAGGCCAGGCGCCGGTGGAAACCCATTCACCCGGTTCATCATCCGCTTACCCCACCTCTGGCGATCCCAGCATAGACGCCTTAGCGCCTCCTCTGGAAGGTCGCTCGCCCTCTCGACCCCAAGGCAAGCCTGCCGTCCTTTTCAGGGGCATCCGAACGACCCTATGGGCGATCCGTAGCCGCTGGCGGCTAGGCGTTAACGCCCTGGTTGTAGGGATACGCAAGTTGTCCTGCGTTGAGTGCTCGGGTAGTTCTTGGTAAGCTTGCATTGGTCCGGGGGCGACGATGAGAACCTTGTTTGCTTGCTTGGTGGTCTCGCTGACGATCGCAACGGTCGCGGTCGCACAGGCCGAGCCGGTCAACCTGTCCCAGGCGGTTGAGGGCTATATCTATTTCAATCGGCCGGGTGCGACGCCGATTGGCTACCACTCCGACTTCGGGCGCTGCGTCGCCTTGGCGGAGAGTATTTCACCTTCTACGTCTGGTTCTACGCCTGGGCTTGTCGGAAGCATTGTGTCGGGCATGATCGCGGACGCCGAGCGGAGCGCCACGTTTCAGACCCAAATCGACAATTGCATGACGGTCAACGGGTGGACGATCATGCGCCTGGGCGAGGCGCAAGGGGCGGCGCTCTGGCACGCTGACCCAATGGCGATCGAGCAACAGCTCGATGCCTGGGTTGGCGAAGATCATCCCCCGGGCGATGTGGCTCGGCCTGCTTTCGCCAACGACATCGTGAAATACGGTTCAGTCATAGATTTTCGCTTCAAGGAATTCGGCCAGTCTATGCATTCGCTTAGTCTGAAAGCTCTTGATCCTAAAACTCAAGCATCTCTACCCGTATCTCTATATTACATCAATGCGGACGCTTGGTCCAAATTTATCGTCAAGCCCCTCAAGGCGGCGGATGCCGCGCGCGTCGCGTTTGCAAATTCCGGTGATGCGATTGTCGTCCTGACCATCGTCGAGCCAGCAGTGGATTGCCGGATTTGCTTTGTGTTTCAAAGGCTGGGATCCGCGCCAACGGTGCGTGCGTGGAACGAAGACAGGCGGCCAGACATTTTCGGCGACTTCGCGTACTCGCCGACGACCTTGGTGGCTAATGGCGCGAAGACCTACGTCTTGAAAATCCCGCCTGGCCGATGGCGGGCTTTAAGGTTTTCCGGCTTGGGGCTGTGTTTCGGGGCGCCCGCCTTCGACGTCGGTCCGGGCGAGGTCGTTTATTTGGGTCGATTCGACTTTTCCGCACCGACGATGCGCCTGGATATGAACGTCGAACACGCCAAGTCCGAGCTTGTTGGCCTGCAGAATATATCTGGCCCGATCAAGCCGGCGACTTGGACAAACCTGGGCGCCACGGCATGTGAAATCTTGCAGCCGAACTACGCTCTTCAGTTCGACAACGTGGCCTTTGAGCCTGGATACCATCTCGGCTTTGGTCCGGCCGACACATCGCATCCACAATAGATCGGTGTGACGGAGCCGATTGGCCAAGCCCTGAACACGCTCTATCCAGCGCTATGGCTCCGCCTCCGCCCAATCCCTCCGGCACGCCCGCCGCCGAGTTCGAGGTCACGCCTGAACTGGCCCGCCGGTTGATGGCGGTCCAGCACCCAGATCTGGCGCATCTGCCGATCGCCCTGCTGGCCGAGGGCTGGGACAACGCCGTGTTCAAGCTGGGAGACGCGTTCACGCTGCGCCTGCCCCGGCGAGAGATCGGCGCCAAGTTGATCCTGCACGAGCAGCGCTGGCTGCCGCTGCTGAAGGACCGCCTGCCGCTGGCCGTCCCCGCGCCGCTCAGGGTCGGCGCGCCGCAGGACGACTACCCCTGGTCTTGGAGCATCACCCCCTGGTTCGAAGGCGAGACCGCCGACCTGGCCCTTCCGGACGCTGATCAGGGCGAGGTCCTGGGCGGCTTCTTCCGCGCCCTGCACCTGCCGGCGCCGGAGGACGCGCCGCGCAATCCGGTTCGAGGCGTACCGTTGCGGACACGGCTGTCGGTCTGCGAGACGCGGCTCGAGAGCCTTGCGGGCCAAGACGTCCGGATCGACGACCGAATCCTTGCCATCTGGGCCGAGGCCCTGGCCGCGCCGGACGACGCCGCCCCGACCTGGATCCAGGGCGACCCGCATCCGCGCAATATCCTGGTGCGGGGCGGGCGGATCGTCGCCGTGATCGACTGGGGCGACATGGCGCAAGGCGATCGGGCGTCGGACCTGGCGGCGGTGTGGATGGTGTTTCCCGGCGCCGAGGCGCGCCGGCGCGCCATGATCGCCTGCGGGCCGGTGTCGGAGGCCACCTGGCGACGGGCGCGGGGCTGGGCCGTACTCTATGGCCTGATGCTGCTCGACAGCGGACTGGTGGACGATCCGCGCATGGCGGCCATCGCCCGGGCAACCTTCGCACGGCTGATAGAAGGGCCGTAAGGCGCCTTACTTCACCACGACAGGGCTCTCCCGGCAGGCGGCGGCGCCATGCGGGTTTTCCGGGTCGCAGGGCAGGTTGCGCCTCAGGTATTCGCCGAACATGGCCGGCGACTCGTTGCACTGGATGGTGGCGAGCCGCTTGCCGCCAGTGTCCGACACCTCGACCCCGCCGCCGGAGGTTTTGTCGGCGAAGACCCGGAACTGGTGGCCGCCGGTGGAGAAGCGCACGGAGAGCCGGTATTCGCCGTGCACCGTCTGGTGGGAGAAGTAGAGCGGCGGAGGGCCCTCGCCCGGGGTCTTTGGGAACACCAGCTCGGGCGGGCCTTGTTCGGCGCCGTAGCGATACTGGATGCGGGTCCATCTGGCGGGGTCGGTCTCGTCCTGATCGCCGCAGATTTCGATGATCTTGCCCCGGTCGGTGGTGCAGGCATAGAGGGCGTTGCAGGCGCCCGGCACGGCGCCGCCGACCCTGGCCGGCACTTGGGAGCGGGGCAGGGTCTCCGGATCGACGCCAAGCTGGCCGCCGTCGTTCTCGCCCCAACCCCACAGCACGCCTTGCTGGGTGACGACGACGGAATGGTTGTTCCCGGCCCCGATGGCCGCGACGCCGACCAGGGTGTCGGTGCGCACCGGAACATCGGATTGCTCGGCGCTGATGCGGGCCGCGCCCAACTGGCCATCGTGGTTGTAGCCCCAGCTCCAGACCGTCCCGTCAGCTTTAAGCGCCAGGGCGTGCATGGCGCCCGCCGCCAGGGCGACGACATGGGTTAGCCCGCTCACCTGGACGGGGGTGTTCGACTCGTTCGGGTGCTGGCCGTCCCCCAGGCCGCCTGCCGCGCCATAGCCGATGGCCCACACCGTTCCGTCGCGCCTTGCCGCGAGGGTCAGCTGATAGCCGGCGGCGATCGCTGTTACGTCCGACAGACCCGGGATCCGTATCGGCCTGGCCGCCATGCCGTAGTCGCCATTGCCCAGGTCGCCCGCGCCATGATCGCCCCACACCCAGACCGTGCCGTCGGCCTTCAGGGCGACGCTGTGTCTCTGCGAGACGGCGATGGCGATCACGCCGGCCAGCCCCTCCACCGGCTTTGGCGCGGACGGGTCGGTGGGCCGCGCCTTGTCGCCCCAGGCCCACACCGCGCCGTCCGATGTCATTGCCAGGGCATGGTCACCGGCGGCGGCCACCGCGACGACCCCGCTCAGCTGGGGGATGCGAACGGGGCGCGGCGACCCCTTGGGCAAATCGACACCGAGTTGTCCGACGTCGCCTTCGCCCCAGGCCCAGACATCGCCGTCGTCGGTCACCGCCAGGGTAAAGTGGTCGCCGGCCGCAATGGCCTTGACCGCGCTTAGGCCCGCAACGCGCACCGGCGTGTGGACCTTGGCTTCGGCGACGCCCAGCTGCCCCTCGGTATTGTCGCCCCAGGTCCACACGCCGCCGTCGGGCTTCAGGAGAACGCCGTGGCTCGCGCCGGTCGCCACGGCCATGCTTCGCTGCGTCGGCGCGAGCGCCAGGGCGGTCAGGGCGACCATCCAGCAGGCGGCGACGAGCAGGGCTGCCGCGCTCGCCCGTGATCGCTTCCACAGAGCCGCCGCCGCGATCATCGCACGATGGTCCGCGTGCGGTAGAGGGTCGGCCAGTCGCCCGGCGGGCCGCCGCAGCGGGGCTGGGCATTGTAGGTGGACAGCACGAAGGCCTGGCCGTCAAAGGTCCAGACCGTGCTTTCGCCGCAGTCCGCGAGGCCGCGACCCTTGGCGGACTGTGTGAAGGTCGCCGTCTTCGGGTCCCATTCGCCTTCGGTGTATTCGCCGTCGGTCGAGGTGTCGCGCGCACTGAGCGGTGGCTCCAGCGGCAGGATAAGCTGGCGCGCCTTGGCCGGCGCGTTGCGCGGCGCGATGAAGATAAGCACCGAGCCCTGGTAGGCGGCCTCCTGGCAACCCAGCACGACGACGGCGTCGGCGGCGTCCAGCGGTCCGGCCTCGTCTTGAGAAGCCTGGCCAGCGTCGCAGTCATGCTTGTTCAGGATATCGGCCCGCGCCCGCCGGACCTGGGCCGCGAAGGCGGCGGCTCCGGCAAGCGGGCCCCGCGCCGGCGCGGCATGGACGAGAGGGACCGGCCTGGCGGCGGGCACGGCGGAAGCGGGTTTCGGCCCCGTGCGGATCAGGGCGGTTTCGCCGCCCAGCCGGCCTTGGTTCTCGTCCATGGCCAACAAGGCCGCCGTCATGCCGGTCAGGCTGACAAAGGGTGCATCCTTGTCGTCGGAATAGGTGAGCTTGCCTCCGTCACGGATCGCGCGGACGAACCGTAGGGCGGCATTGCCGGACAGGGTCGCCGTCTGCGCCTTGGCGTCGATCTTCCAGGCCAGCCCAGACAGGGGCCGGCCGTCGAGCCGTAAATCGGACGGATCGGGCGCTGTATCGCCTTCCACGGTTTCGACCGTGACGGTCAGCCCGCCGTCCGGGCCGGGCGTCCGCGCCAGACTCAGGTAACCGCCACCGCCCGGGCCGTCATCGGCGGCGAGGTATTTGGCGATACAGGCATGGGTGTTGTCGCAAGTCAGGACCCAGTCCTTGATCTCGCGATATTCCGGGACCGCGCCCTGTACCGGCGCATAGGCCAAGCCGGCCGCGGTGAGCACGCTCGACAGCAGGGTGAAACCGAAGCTGCTCACCGCCCATCCCCATCCAGCCCTGAGTGTGCGGTCACACTAGCCGGACTGGGCGGCGCTTGACGAGAGACTACGCTCATCACCGCCTGCCAGGCCCCGACCGCGGCCAGGGTTGGTCTGCTCAATGGCGCTTGACAGGCTACAAATGTAGTCTAATAAAACTACAAACGTAGTCGGAGGAGCGTCATGATTTTCAACCACCCTTACCGCGCCAGCCTGCTTGTCGGTGCGCTCGCCTTGTCCTTGCCAGCGACGGCGCAGGCCGCGCCCCTTACGCCGATCATGGTGTTCCAGAACGCCACCATTCCCCTGCAACTGATCATGTTGGGCCTTGCCGGCGCCAGTGTCGCCGCCATCGCCGTCTGCGCCATGAAGCTGGCGACGCCGGCCGGGCACAGCGGGGGTTCGGCCTATCTGTCCGGGCTCCGGCTGGGGGGTCCGCTCGCCGGGGCGCTCGGCGGCGCCTACACCCTGCTGATGATGTTCCTCTACATATCCCGGATCGCTCGGCCGGTTTCGTTGAACGAGCTCGCGCCGGGCTTTGCGGAAGCCTTGGTGGTGATCCTGCTTGGATTTGCGGCCGGCGCCGTCGCGGTGATCGGCAAGTGGGCGGTGGACGCCCGCATCGACCGGGCCGTGCTGAAGAGCTGACCGATGGCGTCCATTCACGTGACCCAGGCCGAGAGTGCGATCATGGAGGCCCTCTGGCGTTGCGGTCCCCTGCCTCCGACCCGCCTGCTGGCGGAGGTCAGGGCCACCCGACCCTGGGGCGAAGCAACGGTCAAGACCCTGCTCGGCCGGCTGATGCAAAAGAAGGCGGTCCGGTCGGTGCGCGAAGACGGCATGCTCCGCTATCACGCCCAACTGGACCGCGCCGTCTATGTAGAGGCTGAGATACGCGCCCTGGCGGGGCGGATGTTTGATGGCGACATCGCGCGACTGGCTCAGTTTCTGGCCGCGCTGCAGTCCTGATCAGCCCCCGCCGGCCAGGCCCTGCCGCGCCTTGTCCAACTCGTCGGCGTAACGGCGCAGGGCGTAGCCTTCGGTGAGCAGGCCGAGCAGCTTGCGCGACTCCAGGTTCTCGACCACGGCCAGGGCTTCGCTCTCGGTCCGCTCGAACACCTGCATCGCCTCGCGGATGTTGATCTCGGGCGTCAGCGGGGTGTCGGCCCAGTGGGCGATGTCGGCGGCGGTGCGCTTGGCGTCGGCGTCGGGATCATCCTCGGCGGAGGCGTAGGCTTCGGTGATCAGGGCGATGCCGAGATAGCGGCCATCGTCGTCCACCACCACCACCCGCTGGGTCGAGCCGAGGGGGTTGCGGCGGCGCAGTTCGGCCAGGCTGGACGCGCCGGGGATGGTCGCCGGATCCTTCCGCATCATGCGGCCCACGGTCAGGCTGCGCATCCAGCCGACATCGATGGCGCTGCGGATGCTTTCGCCGCGCAGATGCAGGCGCCAGGTGGAGAAGGAGTAGCCGAAGGTTTCGCGCACCATCAGCCCCGAAACCACGCAGGCGGCCAGCACCACGGTGGTGACGCCGAAGTCGCCGGTGGTCTCCAGCACCAGGAAGGCCATGGTCAGCGGGCCTCCTACCACGGCCACCGCCAGCCCGCCCATGCCGGCCAGGATGCAAAGGGTCGGGTCGATGCTGAGCTGCGGCGCGACCAGGATCGCCACCGCCGCGAACAGCTTGCCCATCAAGGCGCCCAGGAAGAGGGAGGCGAAGAAGAGGCCGCCCCGGAAGCCCGAGCCTAAGGAAACGACGGCCGCCAGGGTCTTCAAGGAGATCAGGGCGATCAGCACGGCTATGGTCAGCTTCGCCGGAAGGTCGATCCGCATAGCGCCGTGCCCCGCCGCCAGCACCTGGGGCGTGAGGGTGGCCAGGCCCATCATCACCACCCCGGCGATGGCCGGGCGCACGGGCTTGGGCAGCCTGGCCCAGTCGAAGCCGCGCTCGGCCAGGTAGACCGCCCGCATGATGGCGATGCCGAACAGGGCGCACAGGACGCCGATCAGGATGGTGGTCGGATAGGCGGCGAGGTTCAGCTTCGCCGCCGGCGGCATGACTATGGCGTAGCTCACCGCGCGCAAGGCCCGGGTGGTCAGCACCCCCGCCAGGCTGGCCGCCAGGATCGGCGCGACATTGCCGACGGTGTAGGTCCCGACGATCAGCTCGAAAGCGTAGAAGGCGCCGGTCAGGGGCGCGCCGAACGCGGCTCCGATGGCGCCGCCGGCCCCGCAGCCCACCAGCACACGCAGGTCATTGCGGCGCAAGCGAAGGGCGACGCCGAGCTTGGACGCCAGGCCCGCGCCGGTCTGGGCATAGCCGGCTTCAAGGCCCACCGACGCGCCGAAGCCGTTGGAGACCAGGGTCTGGGCGGTGACCCAGAGGCTGTCGCGCAGGGACATGCGCCCGCCATGCAGGGCGTTGGCCTCAATGGGATCGACCGGTGTGGTCGGGCGTCGGCGGCTCCAGAGCAGGCCCGCCACGCCGAGGATCACCCCGCCCAGGATCGGAACCCAGTAGCCGCGCGGCAGCTCGGCCACGCCGCTCAGCCGCTCGCCTTTCACGCCGAACAACAGGTCGTGCAGCATACTGGAAATGGTGCCGATCAGGGCCACCGACAGGCCGGAAGCCACGCCGACCACCGCGCCCAGGGCGACCATCCAGACCGGCCGTCCACGCACCAGGGTCCGGACCAGCCGGAAGGGATCGCGCAGGGTCGGTTTGGCGGGAATGCTATCCGCCAGCTTGCCCGGAGGAGATGCCGGCGCGCTATCCGTCAACCGTCCCGCGCTCCAGCACCAGCCTGACCGGCGCCCAACTCATCCGATGGATGGGGCAGGGGCCGAGCCGGCTCAGGGCCTCGACGTGGACTGGCGCGTGATAGCCCTTGTGCGCGGCGAAGCCGTAGCCGGGATAGAGCTGGTCCATCTCCTCCATCAGCCGGTCGCGGGCCGTCTTGGCCAGGATGGAGGCCGCGGCGATGGAGGCGGACAGGCCGTCGCCGCCGATCACTGTCTTGATGGGGCAGGGCAGGCGGAAGGCGTAGTTGCCATCGACCAGGGCGAAGGCGGCGGCCACCTGCAAACCCGCCACGGCTCGATGCATGGCCAGGCCCGTGGCGTGCAGGATGTTGAGCTCGGCGATCTCCTCGACGCTGGCCGAGGCGACGCACCAGGCCAGGGCGCGCTGCTTGATCTCACCCTCGAGTCGGTCCCGCGCCTTGGCGGTCAGCTTCTTGGAATCGTCGAGGCCCACGGGCACGGCCTTGTGGTCCAGGATGACGGCGGCCGCGTAGACCGGCCCGGCCCAGGGTCCGCGCCCCGCTTCATCAACGCCGCAGACCGGGCCGATGCAGGCCCTTTCGAGCATCAGATCGGGCACTATCTGGCTCCGCCCATGCGTTTGACCTCATCGTAACGGAAGCAGTCGGTCATGTGGTCGTTGACCATGCCGACAGCCTGCATGAAGGCGTAGACGATCACCGGGCCGACGAACTTGAAGCCCTTGGCCTTCAGCGCCTTGGCCATCGCCTCGGCCTCCGGCGTCTGGGTCGGAACCTCGCCGAAGCCGGTCCAGCGGTTCTGGATCGGCGCGCCGCCAACGAAGTCCCACAGGAACTTGGAGAAGTCCTCGCCCTTGTCCCGCATGTCCAGATAGATGCGCGCGCCGGAGATGGCCGCGTCGATCTTGGCGTTGGAGCGGACAATGCCTGCGTCGGCCATCAGCCGCGCCCGGTCGGCGTCGCCATAGAGGGCCACCTTTTCCGGATCGAAGTTGTCGAACGCCGCGCGGAACGCCTCGCGTTTGCGCAGGATGGTGATCCAGGCCAAGCCCGCCTGGAACCCGTCCAAGACAAGCTTTTCCCACAAGGCGCGCGGATCGTACTCCGGCACGCCCCAGTCGGTGTCGTGGTAGGCCTCGTAGAGCGGATCGCCCGCCATGCCTCGCCAGAGGCAACGATTCGGATGGTTCGACATGGCCCCGACCTTACGCCGAGCCGGCGGGCGCGGGGTAGGGGCTGAGTTTCGTTGACAGTTTACTTAATTGGCTTCGCGCATGTCCGACCCGTTAGCCGCCTGCCAACTAAGTAAACTGTCAACGAAATTCAGGCAGCGCGGTACCAGTTGACCCCGTGTTCGTCGGCTTCGACCGTCGCGCGGCCGCGGTGAACCAGGCAGTTCAGGTGCGCCAGCCCTTCGCCGGTGGCCATGCCCAGCAGGTCCGGCCCGATTTTGCGCGCGAACAGGGCGCCGAACACCTCCACCGCCCGCTTGGGCTCGGCCAGGGATTTGGTCAGCCGCTCCAGGCCCCGCTCATGGCCGTTGATCAGATGGTCCAGCCGCGCATGCAGGCCGATGAAGGGATCGTTGTGCGCCGGCAGCACCAGCACGTCGTCGGGGATCTGGATCTTGATGCGCGCCAACGAGGTCATCCAGTCGTTGAGCGGATCGCCATCCGGCTCGGTGGGGAAGACCGACACGTTGGAGGAAATCTTTGGCAGCACCTGGTCGCCCGAGATCAGCAGCTTCAGCTCCGGGCAATAGAGGCAGGCGTGCTCCGGCGAGTGGCCCGAGCCGACCACGATGCGCCAGGTGTTGTCGCCGATCCTGATTTCCTCGCCGTCCTGAATGCGGCGGAAGGCGTCGGGCAGCTGGTAGATGGCTTTGCCGAATCCGCCGAAGCGGGCCTTGTAGTTCTCCAGCGCATCCTCATCCCAGCCGGCGGCGCGGAAGAAGTCGATGGCGTCCTGCGGCGCCTCGCGGCCGGTGTCGGCCACCAGCATGCGGCACTGCATATATTCCAGCCGCGTCATCCACAGCCGGCAGGCGAACTTGCGGGTCATCCAGCCGGCGAGGCCGATGTGGTCGGGATGCAGGTGGGTGACGAAGACGCGGGTGATCTTCTCGCCGCCCAGGGCGCCGGCGAACACCTTGCGCCAGGCTTGCGAGGTTTCATGCGTCTGCATGCCGGTATCGACCACGGCCCAGCCGTCGCCATCGCGCAGCGCCCAGACGTTGATGAAGGCCAGCGAGCCGCCCAGCGGCATCCGCATCCACATCACGCCCGGCGCCACCTCCACCGCGCCGCCCGTCTCCGGCGTCTGCTCCAGGGGATAGGTGAGTTTCGGTCGCCGCTCGCCAAAGGCGTTGACCTGAGCTCCGTCGGGCATGAGGACTTCCAATCGGTCTTGTGTGACGCCGGCCTAAACGCGGCGCCTGCCTGCGTCCAGTCTCATCGATGTGGCGTAACGGCCCGCGGAGCTGTCTTGCCCGATTGGCAGGCTTCTCATTTAGGCTCATCTTTGAACGAGAAACGTCCGGGGGAGGGCCGCCATGAAAGTCCGTGGACCAGGTTTTGTCGCGGCTCTGCTGTTGATGGCGCTCGCGCCATCGATCGCCTTCGCGGGCCTTTCCGGCTCGGATGGAACAACAATCCACGCCAACGCCGACGTGATCAATGCAGCGCTGGCGCAGGGCAATTCCCCCGCGATTCTCGATCCCGACAAACAGGCCAAGGGCCGGAAGGAGGCTGGCGCCTATGTGACGGCGGCCAAAATCCCCTGCACCATGACCGACGCCTACTACATCGGCGGCGGCGCCGGGGCCGACAAGGTCTACACCGACTACTACGAGGTCGCCTGCAAGGAAGGCCTGGGCTACGCCCTGGCGGTCAAGAAGAACAACCCCACGCCGGAGGCCTTCGACTGCGTGATCATGGCGCGGACCCCGGACGGCAAGCCCAGCCCGCAAGCCTGCCGACTGGCGGGCAATCGCAATCCGGTCCTTGGCCTGCAGGCCATGGTCACCAAGGCCGGCCACACCTGCACGGTGAACAAGGGCCGCTTCGTCGGCCCCACCCAGGATGTCTTCATCTATGAAGTGGGTTGCAGCGAGGGCGGCGGCTACGTCCTCGAAGCCTCTCGCCAGGTGGGGGGCGCGCCCAAGACCACCAACTGCCTGATCTATGGCGCGGGCGCTGGCGGCATCAAATGCGCCGCCACCAGCGACGCCGAGCAGAATGCCTACGTCGATAAGATGGTCGCCGCCGGCGGCAAGCCCTGCGCGGTCACCGGACGCCGCTACGTGGGCTCCACGCCGGATGGCGCGGACTTCTTCGAAGTCGCCTGCTCGGACGCCAGCGGCTACATGATCAAGACCGCCGCGAACGGCGGCTTCGCCAATCTGATCCCGTGTGCGCAGGCGTCGGTGATCGGCGACGGCTGCAAGCTGACCGACGCCCGTCAAGCCATGACCAAGGAAGCCGGGCTCTACTCCGGCCTCTCCAGGAAGGCCGGCTTCGACTGCGAGGTCTCCAAGTATGCGGCCTTTGACACGGGCAATACCAATACCGAAGTCGTCGAGTTGGCCTGTTCCAACCGGCCGGACGGGGGCATCGGCTTCTTCCCGGCGGGCGCTGGCCAGGCGCGGGTTCTGGACTGCCTGCGCGCAGAAGCGGAAGGCTACAAATGCTCCTTCAGCCAGACCGCATCGCTCTTCGCCAAGCTGACCGAGCAGCTGAGGGCCAAGGGCAAGACCTCGTGCGTCGTAAGCAATGCGGCGGCCTACGCCGTGGCCGACGCGGCCGGCGGCGGCAAGGACGATTTCGTCGAAGTGGCCTGCGCGGACGGCGGCCCAGGCCTTGTCCTGCACTACAGCCCCGGGCAGGCCCTGCCGATCGAGCTGCTGAATTGCGCCGAGGTGCAGTCGTCCGGTGGGTGCAAGCTGTCGAAGATCAGCTGATCCGAAGGCCGCCGCGCGCTGGCTCCGGCCTGGCGGACGCATGCGCCAGCCAATTGAGCGATCTTGACCGGCCCGGTGCACACGCGTTTATGCTGCCGCCGACGAGAGGAACTCCAGGAGAATACCGCTATGAAAGTCCCCGGGCTCGGCCTTGCGGCCGCCCTTTTGCTGATGGCGCTCGCGCCCACGGCCGCCTTTGCCGTCCAAGACTCGGCGCCGTCGAATCACGCCGACGCCGAAGCGCTCAACCGGGCGATGGCCGACGAGAACCCGGCGACGGCGATCAACGCCGACCAGCGCTCCAAGGGTAAGAAGGAGGCGCCGCCTCTGCTCACCGCCTCCAAGGCGCCCTGCACCATGACCGACGCCATGTACATCGGCGCGGGCGTCGGGTCGGACAAGGTTCACGCCAGCTACTACGAAGTCGCCTGTCAGGAAGGCCTCGGCTATGTGCTGATCGCCAAGGACAAGGTCCCGGTTCCCGAAGCGGTGGACTGCGTGAAGCTGTCGACTCACCTGCCGGACGGAAAGCCCAACCCGCTGCAGTGCAAGCTGCCGGGCAATCGTCATCCGGCCATGGGCCTGCAGCCGGTGGTCACCAAGGCTGGCCATACCTGCACCGTGAATAACGGACGCTATGTGGGCTCGACGACGGCGGTGGATATCTATGAGATCGCCTGCGCCGAGGGCGCCGGTTACATCATGGAGACCTCGCGCGACGGCTCAGCCGCGCCGAAGACCACCAACTGCATCATCTATGGCACCGGCGGCGGCATCAAATGCACGCTGACCACCGACGCCCAGCAGAACAGCTACGTCGATAAGATGGTCGCCGGCAGCGGCAAGCCCTGCGGCGTCAAGGCTCGCCGATATGTCGGATCCACGCCGGACGGCGCCGACTTCTATGAAGTGGCCTGCAACGAAGGCACCGGCTTCATGGTCAAGACGACGCCCAACGGCGGCTTCGCCGAAGCCGTCGATTGCCTCAAGGCGTCTGGTATCGGCGACGGCTGCAAGCTGACCGACACCCGTCAGGCCGAGACGCAGCAGAACAGCCTCTATTCCAGCCTCGCCAAGAAGGCCGGGTTCGACTGCAGCGTTTCCAAGTACGCCGACTTCCCGAGCACCGACGCCAATGTCGAGATCGTCGAACTGGCCTGCGGCAACCGTCCCGACGGCGGCGTCGGCTTCTTCGCGACCAGTGGCGGACAGTCCCGCGTGCTGGACTGCCTGCGGTCGGAAGCCGAAGGCTACAAGTGCACCTACACCCCGACCAGCGCGCTCTACGGCAAGCTGACCGCCCAACTGCGCGCCAAGAACAAGAACATGTGCGTGGTCAATGACGCCGTGGCCTTCGCCCAGGCGACCAGCAAGGGCGGCCAGGGCAAGGACGACCTGGTCGAGGTCGGCTGCGCCGACGGCGGCCCCGGCTATGTGCTGGACTATCTCTACGGCCAGACCGAGCCGGCCGAACTGCTCAACTGCGGCCAGGTGGCCTCGATGGGCGGCTGCAAGCTGGCGTCGAAGAAGAACTAGAGGTCAGGTCCGAGCGATCTGACGAGGCCCGCCGGCGCAAACCGGCGGGCCTTTTTCTTTTGGCTCGCGGGATGGGCGCCGATGGCTCGTGCGACGCCTCGTGCTTCGACAAGCTCAGCATGAGGCGAATGAGAGACCGGTGAGAACCCACCAACCAATAAGTCCAGCTCATGCTGAGCTTGTCGAAGCGTGAGTGCGCCCCTCAGCCCAGCGCCGCTTCGATGAACATCGGGCCGCGTTGGCCCATGGCGCCGGCGAAGGCCTTGTCGAAGCTTTCGGCGCTGTCGCAGCGCACGGCCGGCAGGCCCAGGCCGGTGGCCACCGCGATCCAGTCGATCCGAGGGTTGCCCAGGTCGAGCAGGCTGGCCGCCGCGGCGCCCGGCCGGCCGGCGCCGGTGCGGGAAAGCTCGACGCCCAGGATGCGGTAGATGTGGTTGGCGAACACGATCACCGTCACATCCAGGTTCTCCCGCGCGATGGTCCAGAGCCCCTGCACCGTGTACATGGCCGCGCCGTCGCCGTTCAGGGACAGGATCTTGCGGTCCGGCTGCGCCACCGCGGCCCCGATCGCCAGCGGGATGGCCGCGCCGATGGCGCCGCCGGTGAGCATCAGCCAGTCGTGCGGCTTGGCGCCCTTGGTTTGCAGGAAGATCGGCATGCCCGAGGTGACTGCGTCGTCGCAGACCACGGTGTCTTCGGGCATGTGGTGGGCGATGGAGGCGCCGATGGCGTAGGGATTGAGCTCACCGGTGGCCTTGGCCGGCAACTCGGCGGAGTTGGGCGTCGCCGCCTGGGGCGCGCCGAGGGCGTCGGCGAGGGCGTCCAGGGCTTCGGGACTGTTCTGGCCGCGCTCGGCCAGGGTGAAGGTGGCGCAGCCCTCGGGCACCAGCACGCTGGGCGTATTGGGATAGGCGAAGAAGGCCACGGGGGCGGTGGTGTCCACCAGCACCATCAGGTCCGAGCCGTTCAGGTCGGCGATGGCGGCCTCGGCGAAATACTGCAGCCGCTCGGGGCCATAGCGGCCGACGCCGCGCGGCTGCCTGGCGAGGAAGGTGTCGCTGACCACCCGCACGCCGTGGGCGGCGAGGCGCGAGGCCGCGCGCAGGCCGGCCTCCTGGCTGGCGTCGCCGCCGATCAGCACCACCGGATTCTTGGCCGCCCTGATCTTCATGGCGGTCTCATCCAGCACCGCGCCGTCCACCGAGGGCTTGGCCGGCGGGGCCAGCGTCGGGCCCTTGTGGGTCGCCTCCGACCAGGCGCAGTCGGCGGGCAGGATCAGACTGGCCGAGCCGCTGGGGGGTCCGTAAGCAGCGTGCACCGCCTCGGCCGCCAGGTCGGCGGCTTCGTCGGGGGTGTTGGCCATCTTCACCCAGAGCGAGTTGGGCTTGGCCAAGCCGGCGATGTCGGATGACAGGGGCGCGTCGTACTGGCGGTGATAGGTGGCGTGCTCGCCGATCACGTTGACGATGGGGGTGAAGGCCTTGCGGGCGTTGTGCAGGTTGGCGATGCCGTTGCCGTAGCCGGGGCCCAGGTGGAGCAGGGTGGCGGCGGGCTTGCCGGCCATGCGGCCGTAGCCGTCGGCGGCGCCGGTGGCCACGCCCTCGAACAGGCAGAGCACCGGCCGTATGCGTGGCTCGCGGTCCAGGGCGCTGACGAAATGCATCTCGCTGGTGCCGGGGTTGGCGAAGCAGGCCTCGACCCCGTTGTCGGCCAGCGTGTTCAGAACCGCGTCCGCGCCATTCATGAGAAGACTTCCCCCTTGGTTTTGGTTTTTGCCGCCTCGTCGAAGGCGATTACGTCGTCATCCGGCGCGGTGGCGAACAGCCGGGCCAGCTCGGCCGGGCGGCGGGTGCGGGCCAGGGCCTGGTTCAGATAGCCCTTGTCGGTGATCTCGCCGCTGGCGGCATCGGGACCGTCTGGCAGCACCAGCGCCCGCAGAACCTTGCCGCCCACGCCCTTGGCCGAGGCGTTGAGTCGGGCGAGACCCGCCTGGACTTCGTCGCGCAGACCCGCTTCGCCCAGCCGCGCGCGGGCGGCGGGATTGGCGAACAGCAGCAGGCCGACGCCTTCCTGGCCTTCGCCGCAGACCACTGCATCCAGCACCGCCCCGCCGATGGCCGAGACCGCCGCGAGCCGCAGGGCGCCGGCGGTGACGAAGGCGCCCGTCGACAGCTTGAAGTTCTCCACCAGCCGGCCATCGAAGGCGAGGCCCAGCCGGGGCCTGGCCTCATCGACAAACTTGGCAGCGTCGCCCAGGCGATAGAAGCCGTCCTCATCGTGGGCGCCGGCGGGGGTGAAGACCTTTTCGCCGTCGTAATAGCCTTCCGAGATCTGCGGGCCCTTGACCCGGATCTCGAACTTGCCGTCCTGCGGCGCCAGCTTCACCGCCGTGCCGGGGACGGGCATGCCGATCATGCCGGTGGCGAGGTTCGGCCAATGGACGTTGCAGGCGGTCGGGCCGGTTTCTGTGGCGCCATAGCCGGCGGCGAAGGAAATCTGCTCGCCCACGGTGCGGATCGCCACCGCCTGGATGCGGTCGGCGATGCTCTGCGCCAGCCCCGCGCCGCCATACTGGATCACCCGCACCCGCTCGAAGAACTTTCGCGCCAGGGCGTCGTCAAACTCCAGCTCATGCGCCAGCAGCCCCCAGCCGGCGGGGACCATGTTGTGATAGGTGGTCGCCACCTCGGTCAGGTTGCGCAGGGTCTCGCCGAAGCGGCCGGGCACGGGCTGGCCGGCGTCGATGTAGAGGGTTCCGCCCCGGTGCAGGGTCATGTGCAGCACCGAATTGGCGCCCAGGCTGTGGCTCCAGGGGGCGCTATTGACCACCACCGGCGGGTCGGGGTCGTCGAAACAGGCGTCGATCTGGGCCGAGTTCAGCGAGATGTTGCGGTGGGTGCAGACCACCGCCTTGGGCTTGCCGGTCGAGCCGGAGGTGAGCAGCAGCTTGGCGATGGCGTCCGGCGTCGCTGTGTTCGCCACCGGTGGTCCATCGCGGAGCAGGGCCTCGAACGGGTGATCGCCCGGCCGCGCGCTGGCGCCGGCGATCACGGCCGCGCCGGCTAGTCCAGGAATGGTCAGCGCTTCGGCGGTCGCCGCCGCATCGGCGGTGAAGACACAGGCCGGGCGGACCAGGGCGGCGGCATGCTCCAGCCGCGAGAGGTCTGCGCCCGCTTGCGCATATTGCGGCGACACCGGCGCGATGGCCGCGCCGATCCGCATGGCCGCATAGGCGATCAGGGCGTGGTCAATGCTGTTGCCGGTCAGGATCATCAGCGGCCTGCCAGGCCCGGCGCCGAGGCCGGCCAAGGCGCCGGCCAGGCGGACTATGCGCTCGTGCGCCTCGGCGAAACTCAGGGTTCGCCAGCCCTCGCCGGACCGCTCGGCCAGCCAGATCGCATCGGGCTTGGCGACCGCCCAATGATCCAGCGCCGCATTGGTGGTCTGGAAGGCGTCGTTGAAGGGCGCCGTGTTGGCGATCGTCACGGCGCCGTCGGCCCTGCGGTCGATGGCGTAGTCGGGCATGGCGTAGCGCGGGTCGCGGATCGGAGCGTTTGTCATCGCATCAAGGTCTTAAGCGATGTCGAGGCAGCGGCATAGTTGGGGAAGACTCTGAGCGGTGACGACTGTCTGCGGGCCCGAAACCCTCACGCTACGCGCTTCGCCCTTCGACGAGCTCAGGGTGAGGATTTCTATTGAAACGCCGGTGTTGAAGTCGCCTCATCCTGAGCTTGTCGAAGGAGAGGCGTCGCACGAACCTTTCGGGCCGCTCTAGAACCACCCCTCCGTCTTCAGCGCCCGCGCATAGTTGCGGCTCACCGGCGCTTCGACGCCGCCGACTAACTCGAGCACCGCTCGACCGTCGCCGCGCCGCGCAGACAGCACCGCCTTGCGCGCCACCCACCAGGAGCGGTGCACCTGCGCGCCCTCGACGCCTTCCAACTCGGCGATGGCGTCTGACAGCCGCATCAGGATCAGGTCCGAGCCCTTGGAGGTGTGCAGGCGCAGGTAATGGTCGTCCGCTTCCACCGCATGGATGTCGGCGCCGCGCAGCTTCGGCGGCAGGCGGTCGATGAAGCGCGATGGAGCCGCGTCGGCCGCTGTGCTGGCGTGAGTCAGCGCCGGCCTTCGGTCCGCCAGGGCGTTGATAAAGGTCATGGCCAGCGACAGCAGCAGCACCGGCCCGGCCAGTTGAAGCGGGCTGCCGAACAGGAACTGACCGGCGAACATCCAGCGCGAGACCCCAGAGACCAGGAGCGTGGCCGGCGGCGTCATCGCCACGGCCGTCGCGATGGCCATCAGATAGGGTCGCCGGTCGTCGGGGTCGAACAGGCCGCAGACCAGGCCGCTGGTCGTGACCCCGATCGCCGAGCCGCCCACCAGCAGCGCCAGCCAGTAGATCAGCCGCTGCCACAATGGCGCCGCCGCCGACCCGAACGGCGCCAGCAGCGCCAGAAAGACGCCAGCTCCGCAGGCGATGGCGAAGGTGCGAGGCAGCGACTGCAGGGCGAAGGACTCGCGGATGCGGGCAAGGCGGCTCGTCATTGGCGAAGCGTGAGTGGCGCCGGGACGCCGTTCACGAAGCCGGCGCGGCGGCTCGCGCATCCGGGGAGGCAGCCGCCCAAAGCTTGCCTTAAGCCAGTCATCAGGAACGAGGGAGCGCCGATGGGGTCCTCCCGATCAAAGCCGAGTCCGATCATGTCGCTGTCCGCCAACACCCTGTCAATTGGCCAACCCGCCGACGCCTTCAAGTCCGGCCGCATCGAGCAACTGGTCCGCATCCTCGTCGTCGTCGGCGGCCTGTCGGCGGCCCTGGCGGTGATCGTGATCTTCGGCGGCAAGGCCCGGCTGCATTGGCCCAACTTCAGCCTGCTGGCCGCGGCGCCCGTGATTATTCAAGTGCATGTCACGGCCGCGGTGACCGCGCTGACCATCGGCACTGGCCTGATGTTCGGACCCAAGGGAACGACCATTCATCGGACCTTCGGCTGGACCTGGGTCATCGCCATGATGACCACCGCCGTCTCGTCCTTCTTCATCCGCCAGATCAACCCGAACGGCTTCAGCATCATCCATGCGCTCAGCGCCTATGTGTCGATCGCGGTGCCCATGGGGGTGGCCTTCGCCCGCCGCCACAACATCCGCGCCCACCGCCGGATGATGACCGGCGTCTTCCTCGGCGGCCTGATCATCGCCGGCGCCTTCACCTTCGCGCCCGGCCGGCTGATGTGGCAGGTGTTTTTCGGGTAGTGCGTGCTTCGACGCGGTCGCTGCGCGCCCGGCTCAGCATGACGTAGAATTATAGAGCCCACAAAACCACGTCATCCTGAGCCGACGGCCCATAGGGCGGCGTGTCGAAGGACGCACGGAAGCACGAACCTCTACCCCACCCCCTCCAGCGTCTCCATGAACCGCACCGGCTCGCCGGCGCCGCGCAGGACGATCTCGTCGTCGCGCATCACCACCCGGCCGCGGATAATGGTCGCGATCGGCCAGCCCTTGGCCTCGAAGCCGTCGAAGGGGGTCCAGCCGGAGCGGGTGGCCATGTCTTCGTGCTTGATGATCCGCCGGGCCTTCAGATCGACCACGGTGAAGTCGGCGTCGTAGCCCTCGGCGATGCGGCCCTTGCCGGCGATGCCGAACACGCGGTTCGGACCATGGGACGTCAGGTCCACCAGCCGCTCCAGCGTCAGCCGCCCCTCGGCCACATGGGTCAGCATCACCGGCAGCAGGGTCTGCACCCCGGGCATGCCCGATGGCGAGGCGGGGTAGGGCCGGGCCTTTTCCTCCCGCGTGTGCGGCGCGTGATCGGAGCCGAGCACATCGGCGATGCCCATGGCGATCCCGCGCCACAGGGCCGGCTGGTGCGAGGCGTCGCGGATCGGCGGGTTCATCTGCGCAAACCCCTTCAGCCGCTCATAGGCTTCCGGCCCAACCAGGGTCAGGTGCTGCGGCGTCAGCTCGACGCTGGCCACGTCCTTGTTGTGGGCCAGGAAGTCGATCTCCTGGTGGGTGGTCACGTGCAGCACATGGATGCGCTTGCCCAGGCGTTTTGCGATGCGGACAAGCCGCTCGGTGGACTGGATCGCCGACTGGGCGTCGCGCACCTCCGGGTGGCTGGTCCAGTCGCCGGTGCGGGCCAGGGGACGGCGCTCGACCAGGCGGTATTCATCCTCCGAATGGAAGGCCGCCCGCCGCTTCACATGCCGCAGCACCGCCTCGACCCCTTCGTCGTCGGCGATCAGCAGGGTGCCGGTGGAGGCGCCCATGAAGACCTTGACCCCGCAGCAGCCGGGCAGCCGCTCCATCTCGCCCAGGTAGGGGGCGTTGTTGTGCGTGCCGCCGACATAGAAGGCGTGGTCGCAGTGCATGCGCCCCTTGGCCCGGGCCAGCTTGTCCACCAGGGCGTCGGGGTCCGTGGTGGTGGGTTCGGTGTTCGGCATCTCGAACACGGCCGTGACCCCGCCGAGCACCGCGCATTGGGAGCCGGTCTCCAGGTCTTCCTTCCACTCCAGCCCCGGCTCGCGGAAATGCACCTGGCTGTCGATCACGCCGGGCATCACGGTCAGGCCGGTGGCGTCGAATATCTCGCCCGCCGAGGCCTGGCCCAGGTCGCCTACCGCGAAGACGCGGCCATCGCGCACGCCGATGTCGGCCATGCCGCGACCGGCGTGGTTCACTACCTCGCCGCCGCGCACGATCAGGTCGTAGGTCTCAGCCATGCTCGGTTTCCTTCAGCAGCCGGGCCGCCGCCAACGCGACCACATCCACCGACAGGTCGAACATATGGCAGAGGGCTTGATTGAGGTCAGGGTCGGATTTGCGGATCATCTCCAGGTCGCGCGGCCCGCGCACCGCCCGCGCCTTCGGCCCCCACGGCGCGTACTTGCGATCATCGGACGGGCCGAACAGGCCCAGCGTCGGTGTGCCGGCCGCCGCCGCCATATGCATGGCCCCGCTGTCGTTGCCGATGAAGAGGCGGCACCGTTTCAGGCAGGCATAGGTGGTCAAAAGGTCCAGCTGGCCCGGATAGGACAGGATGCGGTCGCGGGAGACGGCCAGCTTCATCGTCTGGCCCGCCTCGCGATCCTCGGGTCCGCCGACGATCAACAGCCGCCCGTCGCTCATGGGACCGTCGTGGCGCAGCAGGCGCGTCGCGGTCTCCGCGAACCGCTCCGCCGGCCAGGCCTTGCCGACCCAGTTGGCGCCCGGCGCCACGGCCAGGATCGGGCCATAGCCTTTGACGATGTCGTCGGCGGCGGCCTCGATATCGGGGTTGGTGAACAGATAGGGCGTGGGCGGATCGTCCTCGCACCTCAGCACCCGCGCCGCCTCCAGCACCTTGTGGATCGGCGGATCGTCGTCAACGCGGCGGTAGATGGCCCTCTTGCGGGTGGCCAGGAAGCGGGAGATGCCCGAGCCGCGCATGTCCAGGATCAGGCCCCAGCGGCGGCCGCGCACCTTCCACCACAGCTTGAACCAGTGGGCGTCGTTCTTCTCCTTGGTCATCACGATCAGCCGCTCGAGGTTCGGGACCTCGGCGAACAGCGGCGCGGCGACCGGGCCGGCGACGACGGTGAAGCGGGCGTTGGGGATTTCGTCGTAGAGGCGTTTCAACAGGCCGGACGACAGCACGGCGTCGCCGATCCGCGTGCCGGTGATGAACAGAATCGGAAAAGCCTGCCCCGCCATTGTCATGTCTATAGGCCTGGATGGGCTGGCGCTCCAGCCATGCGGGCGCCACATGAAGGATATGAGCCAAACCGTCACAGCCGCACACCTTTCCAGCCGCGCCCTGGTCCGCGTCGCCGGCTCCGATTGGCGGGTCTTCCTGCAAGGCCTGCTGACCCAGGATGTCGAAACCCTGGCTGACGGCGAGGTCCGCTTCGCCGCCCTGCTGACGCCCCAGGGCAAGCTGCTGTTCGACCTCTTCCTGGTGGGGCAGGCGGAGGGCTGCCTGCTCGACGTCGCCGCCGACCGCCGCGAGGCCCTGGTCCAGCGGCTGATCCTCTACCGCCTGCGGGCCAAGGTGGAAATATCGGCGGTGGAGGGCGACGTCTGGGCGATGTGGCCCGCGCTCGAGTCCGCGCTCGGACCGGATTGGGCCGTTGACCCGCGCCTGCCCGCGCTGGGCCTGCGCGGCTATCCCATCGCCGCGCCATACGGCATCGCGCTCGCCGATGAAGCCGACTATGACGCCCATCGCCTGTCGCTCGGCGTCCCCGACCCGGCCAGGGACTGCCCGCCGGAAACCACCTATCCCATCGAAGCCAACTTCGACCTGCTGAACGGCATCGACTTCCAGAAGGGCTGTTTCGTCGGCCAGGAGACCACCTCCCGCATGAAGCGGCGCGGGATCATCAAGTCGCGGATGGTCGGCCTGTCATACGAAGGCGCCGCGCCCGCGTTCGGCGCCGAGATTCTCGCCGGCGACCTGAGGGCAGGGGAGGTGCGCACCGCGCATGGCGGCCGCGCCATCACCCTGGTGCGGCTTGATCGCTTGGGCTCCGCCAAGCTTACAGTCGGCGGACATGGGGTCGATGTGTATTGGCCGGGCTATCTTCCAGACGATGCACAGGCCCCGACTCTGTAGAGATGTTCCATTCGAGATCGTGGCTTCAATCCAATTGGTGGAGCAGCCTGCTATGATCGATGAATGGGTAGCTAATTACGAGCTGAGGCTGAACGGCCGGGTTCTGCTTAAATGCGCACTCGATCAGCGGCTTGTCGGTTGGCCACCCGTACGGCGTGAGGCGAACGCGCGTGAGGGGGGATTTGTCCTCAATTTCGAATGACACTTCGTAGTCTTTCAGATCGCTGAGCGAAAAGTGCTTGATGGGGTCGTCGGCGCTTTGCCGCGCGATGGCGTCCTGGCAAAGCGCCTCGAGCTTTTTGCGTCCTGCCACCGAATTCTGCAGATGATAAGTCCCCCCGTAGCCGCCGGAATCTGAGTAAATCCAGTCGTAGTAGGTCGAGCAGCCCGAGACGACCGGCGAGACGGCCAATAAGACGATGGCGCCCAACAATTTGTACCGGGTCATATTGGATTGCCTCAGGCGTTGGGGGTTTGACGCCGAACGCGTCCCAATGCGTTCGCATGGTTTTCCAGACTTGGATAGAAATCGTGCCGGCCGGCCGCATCGACACGGGATGAAAGCTGAATTGCCGTTGCGCGAGGCAAGACAGAGCCATCCGATTTGAGAAGGTCGCCGCGCTGATCGATTGCGTAGACATAGCCTTCCACATCGATCACGACCTGATTGATCTGAAGCTTAAAAGAGTTGTCCATATCTTCCTTGCTTGGGCCGGGAGCGACCGATAGCGACCCCGCTGACAAGGCGTCGTTGTGAGAATGCACGTAGAATGCGGCCTTGCTAACGTCCTCACCCACCAATTCCGGGATCTTGACCTCGCTGCCATCAGCTGCGCCCCAACGGAGGCCGACCAGACTGAAACCGCCGGGCCTCGCCAGCGCGGCGCCGCCCAGTTCCCGACCATCATCTTGTGCGGCCCGGTAAACCTTGAACGCGAGGCCGGACGATATGAAGGCCGCTGCCGTGGCGCGCAGATCTTGATGGTCGATGTTCGGGTTTCCGAAGACCACCGAGGACAATTCCGGAATTATGCCGGATTGCCGATCTGTGATTTCGGTCGCCGAACCATCCATCTGTCTTTCTGGGTTCGAATGGGGCTCCGCATTCTGCGCGGGAGGCCGTCCGCCCGGCTTCTGGCCCGGCTGTCTGGTCAGGGGTCTTGCTACTGGTTGGCCCGTTTGCGCCAGTCGTCCATCTGCCGCGTTCGTCCCTGTTCTCGTCTGGATTGAATTTGGCCAGGGCGTCATCGGCGCGAGCGATACCCACAGCGCCCTCCCAGCTCAGTTCGGGCAGGCGCAGCTGAATCGCGGCAATCATGGCGCGGCCTAATTCGCCGCGGTTCAGCGCCTCCGACACCACAGCAAGGCCGTGCGCCAGGGCGACGGGATCGACTTCGCACCCATAGGCTTTTCGGAGCAGCACCTCGATCTCCCGCTCCGGCCTTGGCGCGAGGCCGGTCAGCGTTTTGCGCAAGAGCGGCGCGCTGGCCAGTGACAGACCAGCCAAGGTGCAGTCGAGCCCAAGCCTGCTGGCGCGCTCTGCAGGTCCAATTCGTTCGTCGGTTTGAGGCAAGGCTTTCTCCGCTCGGCGAATGGTCAATATATGTTCTTGTTTTGTTCGTGTCAAGCCGTTGGTCGCCGATGACGGTAGGTTCTGCTATCCAGGTCACGAGCCGGCGTTGAAGTCGGCCGCCCAAAGCGCTGCCAAATGGCGTGCTCCGTCCGGTACGTCGGCGGAACGGGAGATCGGGAGACGAAACGACATGACGGACCGCATCACCTCGGCCTTTGGCCAGTTCACGCCGGCGCGTGAGGTCACCGCCGGCCATGACCTCACCGGCAAGCGCGTCATCATCACCGGCGCGGCCACGGGCATCGGCGTCGAGACGGCGCGGGCGTTGGCCGAGCAGGGCGCTGAGGTCACGCTGGCGGTGCGCAACCATACCGCCGGCGATGCGGCGGTTGCCGGCATCAACCAGACTGCCAAGGGGCCCAAGGCGCGGGTGCAACACCTGGACCTGTCCGACCTGTCGTCCGTAAGGGGCTTCGTCGATGAATGGGGCGGTCAGCCGGTCGACATCCTGATCAACAACGCCGGCGTCATGGCCTGCCCGCAGACCTACACCCACGACGATCTGGAGATGCAGCTCGGCACCAACCACTTCGGTCATGCCGCCCTGACGATCGGCCTCGCGCCGGCGCTGGAAAAGGCGGCCAGGGCCGGCAAGACGGCGCGCGTGGTGCAACTGTCGTCCATCGGCCACCGCCGCTCGGACATCAATTGGGATGATCCCCACTACCGTACCCGCGCCTACGACAAGTGGGAGAGCTACGGCCAGTCCAAGACCGCCAATGCCCTGTTCGCGGTGGGCTTCAACAGCCGCTTCAAGGACCGAGGCGTCACCGCCAACGCCGTCATGCCCGGCGGCATCATGACACCGCTGCAGCGGCACCTGCCCCGCGAGGAGATGATCGCCTTCGGCTGGATGGACGAGGCCGGCAAGATCAACGACCGCTTCAAGACCACGGAACAGGGCGCCTCCACCAGCGTCTGGGCCGCGCTTGCGCCGGAACTGGAAGGCGTCGGCGGCCTCTACCTGGAAAACTGCGCCCAGGCCGCTCCCGGCTCAAAAGAACGCCCCACCGAAGGCGTTTGGCCCTGGGCCCTAAACCCCGAAAGCGCCGACCGCCTATGGACCCTGACCCGCGAGACCATTGGCGTGGGCTGATCGTAGGATTCACCACCAAGCACACCAAGGACACCAAGGCGTAAGTGAGAGAGGCGCGTAGCGCTCCAAGTTGATGTGAAGCCCCGACCTTGTCCGGCTTAGACTCCCTTGGTGCTCTTGGTGTGCTTGGTGGTTAAACTGATCGAGAAATCTGGGAGCGAGA
>FTKM01000007.1_pt2 | contig 130966 bp, 138 predicted proteins | sample 1658051 | NCBI WGS metagenome assembly FTKM01 (sample SAMEA3914794, study PRJEB12502) | metagenome | biome: forest; material: soil | place: Canada | collected 2011-07-05 | depth 0.1 m | reverse complement strand
CGCCGGCGCCGCGCCCGCGCCCAGCAACGGAATGATGATCAGGATCGGGATGACCGAAATATCCTGGAACAGCAGGATGGCGAACGAGGTCTCGCCGACCAGCGAGTGGGTCAGGTTGCGTTCGTTGAGCATCTGCATGACCAGCGCCGTCGACGACATGGCGAGTGCCATGCCGACGGCCAGCGAGCCTTGCCAGGTATGGCCCAGGGCCATACCGGCGACCATCAAGACCAGCGAGGTCACCGTCACCTGGGCGCTGCCCAGCCCGACGATCGCCCGGCGCATCCGCCACAGCACCGCCGGCTCCAGCTCCATGCCGATCAGGAACATCATCATGATGACGCCGATTTCGGCGACCTGGGCCACCTTGTCCGTCTGCGAAATCAGGGACAGGCCGTAGGGCCCGATGATGACGCCGGCGACCAGGTAGCCGAGCACGGGGCCCAGCCGAAAGCGCTGCGCCGCCGGCACGACCAGGCAGCCGGCCACCAGCAGGACAAAGATATTCAGCAGCAGATGAAGGTCCATTGCGCTTCCAGCGACCATTGCGCCGCGAATCCGGCGCCTGTAAGGTCGGTCAACACCATAAACAGGGACAGGACGATGACAAGGTTAGCCACGTTGATTTTGCTGGCGTTTGCCGCGACCGCCGTGAATTCAGGCCAGGCCTGGGCCGGTGATGTCCCCGACGGCTACCGCCTGGTCTGGTCGGACGGCTTCAATAAGGGAACCCTGCCCGATCCCGCGAAATGGAGCTACGACACCGACTGGAACAAGAAAGGCTGGTTCAACCATGAGGCCGAGTATTATGCCGCGGCCCGCCCGGAAAACAGCCGCATCGAAAACGGCAAGCTGATCATCGAGGCGCGCAAGGAAGACCTGTCGTCCCTGCCCGACTGGGGCGGTCAGCACTATAGCTCGGCGCGCCTGGTGACGCGCGGCCACGCTCAATGGACCTACGGTTTCTTCGATATCCGCGCCAAGCTGCCGTGCGGGCTTGGCCAATGGCCGGCGATCTGGCTGCTCGGTACCGGTCAATGGCCGAATACCGGCGAAATCGACACCATGGAAGAGGTCGGGTTCCAGCCGACAACGATCTATGGCACCCTGCATTCGCTGCACACCGAGACGGGCAATGACAAGGTGCATGAAGGCAGTTCGGTCCAGGTCGCCGATCTTTGCCAGGCGTTCCACGACTATGAAACCGACTGGCGCGCCGACGGCATCACCTTCCTGGTCGACGGCAAGCCCTTCTATCATCTCGACCGTCCGGCCGACGCCAATCAACAAAACTGGCCTTTCGACGGGCCGGAATATCTGATCCTCAACCTGGCGATCGGCGGCGACTGGGGCGGCCAGAAGGGCATCGACGATACCGCCCTGCCCGCCCGCATGGAGGTCGAATATGTCCGGGTCTATCAGAAGCCCTAAGGCGGCTTGACAGACCTGGGAAAAGCCGCACAGTTGGTCAATGCCTGCAAATATTCAGCTTGCGGACGATGTTCCCGCGTTCGAATACCACACGGGCCGCTCCCCCCTGGTGATCGCGGCGCCGCACGTCGGCACCCATATCCCTGCGGACATCGCCGCGGCCATGACGGCGACCGGGCTTGCCGTCGGCGAGACCGACTACCACGTCCATCGCCTGTTCGACTTTGCCCTCGACCTTGACGCCAGCACACTGTGGGCGACGCATTCGCGCTATGTCGTCGACCTCAATCGCGATCCCGAGAGCCGCGCCCTTTATCCCGGCAAGTTCGAAACCGCCCTGTGCCCGCTCAGCGACTTCGATCACAATGGCCTGTATCAAGAGGGCGTCGCACCCGATGACGCCGAGATCAAGCGCCGCCGCGAGGCCTATTGGCAGCCTTATCATGCCCAGTTGCGCACAATCCTCGACGCCACCCGTGCCGCGCACGGCTATGCCCTGCTGATCGACGCCCATTCGATCCGGCCGGAAATTCCGTCCCTGTTCGACGGCCGCCTGCCCGACCTCAATTTCGGCATGAATGACGGCCGTACGGCTTCGACGGCTTTGCGCGAGACGGTACACCATTGGGGGGATAGCCAGGACGCCTATAGCTTCGTCATAGACGGTCGCTTCAAGGGCGGCCACACGACGCGCCACTACGGCCGGCCGGCCACCGGCATCCACGCCTTGCAGATCGAAATAGTTCAGGACCGCTACTTGAACATGGCGTCGCCCCACCTGTATGACGACGCCGTCGCTGCCCCCTTGAGCCATGCCTTGCGGCCGCTGGTCGAGCGCCTGTTGGCGGCGCTATCACAGACTTAAAGGCCCTGCATGACCGACGCCCTTTCTTCCCGCGGGAATATTATCGATGGCGCGGCCTACGCTGCGCGACTTCGGGAGCGCTTGGCCACTTACGTTTCCGAACTGCGGGAAACGACCGGCAAGACGCCGGGCCTGACCGTGGTCATCATAGGCCAAGACCCGGCCAGCCAGGTCTATGTCCGCATGAAGGGCGAGCAGACCCAGGCGATCGGCATGCAGTCGAACACCATTCGCTTGCCCGAGACCACCGCCGAAGACGAATTGCTGGCCCTGGTCGACCAGTTGAACCATGACCCGTCGGTCAACGGCATCCTGGTGCAATTGCCCCTGCCGCCGCACATGTCATCGCTGAAGGTCATCGACGCCATCCATCCCGACAAGGACGTCGACGGCTTTCACGTCGAAAGCGTCGGCCGGCTCAGTGTCGGCCTGCCGGGCCTGGTGTCGTGCACGCCGCTCGGCTGCCTGATGCTGCTGAAGGATGTCGCGGCGACCTACGGCGATATGCTCGCCGGCAAAAATGCCGTCGTCGTCGGCCGCTCGAACATCGTCGGCAAACCGATGGCGCAATTGCTGCTGGCCCAGGACTGCACGGTCACCGTCGCCCACTCCAAGACGCGTCATCTCAAAGAGCTGTGCCTCGGCGCCGATATCCTGGTCGCCGCCATCGGCCGCAAGCAGTTCATCAAGGGCGATTGGGTTCGTGACGGCGCCTATGTCATCGACGTCGGCATGAACCGCGAGATGATCGACGGCAAGCAAAAGCTGTTCGGCGACGTCGAGTTTGAGGCGGCCAAGGCGCGGGCACTTGCCATCACCCCGGTGCCCAAGGGCGTCGGTCCGATGACGATCGCCTGCCTGCTCAGCAATACACTCAAGGCCTTTTGCTTGCAGAACGGCACGGCTGTCCCGGAGGGCTTGTAATGAGCGGTGTGGTTATCATCGGCGCCGGTCACGCCGGCGGATCGGCGGCGGGGTTTCTGCGGCAATATGGCTTTAGCGGCGACATCACCCTGATCGGCGCCGAGCCCTACTTGCCCTACCAGCGGCCGCCCCTGTCCAAGGCCTGGCTGAAGGGCGAGGCCGCGTTGGACGACCTCTACCTGCGCAGCGAAACCTTCTATCCGGACCAGTCGATCGCCACACGGCTGGAGACGCGCTGCGACGCCATCGACATCGATGGTCACACGGTGGTATTGCCCGGCGGTGAGCGCCTGGCCTACGATCATTTGATCCTGGCCACCGGTTCCAAGGCGCGGCCTTGTGCGATCAAAGGCGCCGGCCACGTGCCGCATCATCTTTTGCGAACGCTGGATGACGCCGAGACACTCAAAAGCGCGCTGACACAGGGTAAGCGCATCGGCCTGATCGGCGCCGGTTATGTCGGGCTCGAGGTTGCCGCATCCGCGCGCAAGCTGGGCTGTGAACTCACGGTCTTCGAACGCGAGGCCCGCATCCTGTCGCGCGTCGCCTCTGCGCAGCTATCGGACTTTTTCACGCGCATCCACACGGACCGCGGGGTCAACATCATCACCCAGGCGATGATCACCGAACTGTCACTGGGCAATGGCGACACCAAGCGCGTTCATCTCGGCGACGGTGGGGTCCACGAGTTCGATCTGATCCTGATCGGCATCGGCGCCCTGCCGGCCGACGATCTGGCCCAGGCGGCGGGCCTGACTTGCCTGAATGGCATTGTCGTTGACGATCAGGCGCGAACGAGTTCGCCCGACGTCTTCGCGATCGGTGACGTCACTTCGCGCACCCTGCCCTTCTACGACGGCCGCTTTCGCCTGGAGAGCGTGCCCAATGCACTGGAACAGGCCAAGCAGGCGGCCGCGGCCATCACCGGCTATCGCGCGCCCATCGTCGAAGCGCCATGGTTCTGGTCCGACCAGTACGAGTTCAAGCTGCAAATCGCCGGTCTGCTGCAGCCCGATACCCACGCCGTGCTGCGCGGCGATCCGGCCAGCTGGGCGTTTTCGATCTTCCATCTCGACGCGCAGAGCCGCCTTCGCGCCGTGGAAAGCGCCAACCGCCCCGCCGATTTCATGGCCGCCAAGCTGCTGATCGCCAAGGGCGTGGTGCTTGACGAGGCGGTGGTCGCCGACGGAGACGCCTCGTTGAAGCCGTTCCTGGCCGGTTAGCCGTACGTCCCGCATCGCAATAATTTGAACGTGACAAGCCCCTCGGAATGCGCCTAAGGAAGGCCATCTTCCGACACTCGGAGCGCAATGCATGAGCCCTTCCTCAAAGGTCTTCACAGACGCCAAAACGGCCCTGGAGGGGCTGGTGTTCGACAATATGACGGTGATGTCCGGGGGCTTCGGCCTGTGCGGCATCCCGGAAAACCTGATCGCCGCCCTGCGCGACAGCGGCGTTGCGGGGATCACGGTTATCTCCAACAATGCCGGCGTCGACGGCTTCGGCCTGGGCCAGCTTCTGGAGACCCGCCAGATCCGCAAGATGATCAGTTCCTATGTCGGTGAGAACAAGGAATTCGAACGGCAATACCTGGCCGGCGAGTTGGAACTTGAGTTCAATCCGCAAGGCACCCTGGCTGAGCGCATCCGCGCCGGCGGCGCCGGCATTCCGGGCTTCTATACCGCGACCGGCGTCGGCACGCTGGTGGCCGAATGCAAGGAAATCAAGCGTTTCGGCGATCGCGACTATGTGCTGGAAACGGGCTTGGTCGCCGACCTGTCGATCGTCAAGGCGTGGAAGGGCGATGCCCGCGGCAATTTGATCTATCGCGAGACGGCGCGCAATTTCAACCCGATGATGGCGACGGCCGGCAAGGTCTGCATCGTCGAGGTCGAGGAAATCGTTCCGGTCGGCTCGCTCGATCCCGACCATATCCACACGCCCGGCATCTATGTCGACCGCATCGTGCAGGCGACGTTCGAAAAGCGCATCGAACAACGCACGGTCCGTCACCGCGAAGCCGCCCCCGCCACCACCGGTTCGGAGAACTGATCATGCCCTGGACACGTGAGCAATTGGCGGAACGCGCCTCGAAGGAACTGAAGGACGGATTCTACGTCAATCTCGGCATCGGCATCCCGACGCTTGTCGCCAACTACATCCCCGAGCACATGACCGTCACCTTCCAGTCGGAAAACGGCATGCTGGGCATGGGCCCCTTCCCCTATGACGACGAGGTCGACCCCGACCTGATCAATGCCGGCAAGCAGACGGTGACCGCCCTTCCGGAGACGGCCTTCTTTTCGTCGTCGGACAGCTTCGCCATGATCCGCGGCGGCCATATCGATCTGACAATCCTGGGCGCCATGGAAGTGGCGGAAAACGGCGACATCGCCAACTGGATGATCCCGGGCAAGCTGGTCAAGGGCATGGGCGGCGCCATGGACCTGGTCGCCGGCGTCAAGAAGGTCGTCGTCGTCATGGAGCACGCCAACAAGGCGGGCGAATCCAAGGTGCTGAAGGCCTGCACCCTGCCGCTGACCGGCACCAAGGTGGTCAATCTGATCATCTCGACGCTGGGTGTTTTCGAGGTCAAGCCCGACGGTTCGGGTCTGGTCCTGGTCGAACTGGCCCCCGACGTCACGCTCGAAGAAATCGCGTCGAAAACTCAGGCGAAATACGAAGTCGCACTGAGGTAGTCACGCTGGTTTGCGTTTGGCTAGCGACGCAAGGATTTTTGCGACGAAAAGCACGAAAAGACAAAAAATACGAACGAAGTGAGCGATACCGTGTTCCGCGCGAAGCGATTCAATAGAGGCGCTTCGCCCGGAACAGGGCCGCTTTATCTTTTTCGTCTTTCTTGCTTTTCGTCGCTAAAAAATCTTACTTCGCGACGGGCACCTGGCCGGGCGACGGATTTCTCACGGCGTCGTTGCCTGTGGCGATCGTCTCCTGGCTGAAGTCGATCAGCCCCATGACCGCTGTCGTCATCGCCTTGTTATAGGCTTCGACCATGTCCCGCATATTGTTGTTCGCCACGCCGATATCGGCCGTCACATAGCGTTGGCCGACAATGGCGTGGTCGGACAGACGGATCATCCGCGCATCCATGTCGACCGCGACCATGGCCTTGCCATGATGATAGTCCGTCTCGAACTTGCGCACATTGAGTTCCAGACGGAAGTTGGCCATGCCCTGGCCGTGCGATTCAATCTGCAAGCCGCGACCGCCACGCGCGAAGCCGTCACTGACCGCCTCGTTGAATAGGACCTGCGCCGGCACCGCCCACCGCGAGTCGGCGACGTAGCTGAGTTGGTTGTTTTCCGACGTCAGCACGCGATCGCCGGCCGAAGCCTGCGGGAAGGCGACAACGTTCATCGCCATCGGGATCGGCGTCGGCGACAACGGTGCCTGGCTCACATCGCCGTCCTTGCCCAGGCTCGCCGGATCATAGCTGAAGCGATAGAGCTGGACCGGCTTTTCCTTGGGCAGCAGGGTTACGCAGCCCCCCAAGGACAGCGCCGCGGCAAGCCCGAAAACGGCCAGAGTCTTCATCATAACGGGCCTCATTGGCTCACCTTTCGTTCGCGGTCGACGGGTTTGTTGAGCAGGCCTTGCGGACTTTGCTGCGCCTGGTCGACCAGCAGCTTCAGCGAGGCCGACGCTTCGTCGAGATTGCGTAGCGACTCGGTCAGTTCCGGCAGGGTCGTGCTGTTGATCTGGTTGGTCGGCTTTTCGATGGCTTCGGTCAGCTTGCTGACATTGTCGGCGGCGTTGCCGAGCTTGATCGCCGCGGCATTGATCGATTGCGCCGTCTCCGGCAGTTGCGTGCCTATGACCGTGTTGGAGGTGTTGGCGAGCTTGGTGACCGCATCGGCCGCCTGGCCGGCGCTGATGATCGCCTCGTGTGTGTCGTCAAGCAGTTGCTCGCGGCTCTTCAGGTCGGCGGTGATGTCACGGACATTGTCCAGCGTGTCGGAGAAGGACTGGATATTGTGGTCCGACAGCAGCCGGTTGACGCGGTTCAGGCTTTCATAGGTGTTTTCGATCACCGAGCCCGAGCCCGACAACAGCTTGGCCAGCGCGCTTTCCTCAGAGTGGATGACCGGCGGTGGGCCGTCGATCTGGCGCCGCAACAACGGTTCCCGCGCGGTGCCCGGCGAGATCTGCATGTAGAACAGGCCGGTAATGCCCTGCGGTTCGAGCGAAGCGACGGAATCGACACGCACCGGCGTCTTGCCGTCGATCTGGATTTCCGCGATCACCTGGCGCGTCGAGGCATTGCCCAGGCGCAGGCTGGTGACTTCGCCGACCTTGATGCCGTTGAAATGGACTTCGGCGCCCTTGGTCAGGCCGTCGATCGGCGTATCGAACTCGACGTCATAGGTCGAGAACGAGTTGTTGAAGTCGAACCGAATGAACCAGAAGGTAAACGCCAACAGGCCGAGCGCGACGATCAGCGTCACCAGGCCGACTAAGGCGTAATGGGCTTGACGTTCCATACTATCTGTCCTTGATCCGTCCGCGTGGGCCATGGAAATACTCATGGATCCAGGGATGGGTTGATTTTTCGAGTTCGGCCACCGAGGCCTTTTCCACGACATGCTTGTCAGCCAGCACGGCCACTTCGTCGCATATGGCGTAAAGACTGTCGAGGTCGTGGGTAATCATGAACACCGTCAGGTCCAGGCTGGAGGCCAGTTCCTTGATCAGGGTGTCGAAGGCCGCCGCCCCGATCGGGTCGAGACCGGCGGTCGGCTCGTCGAGGAACAACAGCTCCGCATCGAGCGCCAGGGCGCGCGCCAGGGCGGCGCGCTTGATCATGCCGCCGGACAGCTCCGAAGGCATCAGTTCGGCGGCCGACAAAGGCAGGCCGGCCAGGGACATCTTGAGCAGCGCGATGCCGCGCGCTTCGGCCGGCGTCAGGCGCGAAAACTCCAGCATCGGCGTCATGATGTTCTCAACCACGGTCAGGGCCGAGAACAGGGCCCCACTTTGGAACAACACACCGGTCTTGGCCTGGACCTGGCGGCGGACCGCGGCGGACGAGCGGGCGACATTGTGCCCAAACAAGAAGATGTCGCCGGCCGCCGGCTTTTGCAGGCCGAGGATCGAACGCAGCAGCACGGTCTTGCCGGCGCCGGAGCCGCCGACCACACCGAGGATTTCGCCCCGCGGCACGATCAGGTCGAGGTCCTGGTGGACGACGTTCTTGCCGAAACGGTTGGTCAGGCCCCGGATGACGATGGGGTCGGACGTCGTATCGTCGAGCGGGGGAATGGCGCGACGCTTGATCACAGGTTCATCTCCTGGAAGACGACCGCGAAGATGGCGTCGAACATGAAGATGAGAAAGATGGCGTGGACCACGGCGGTCGTCACCTGGCGGCCCAGCGAAATGACATCGCCCTTGACCGTCAGGCCGCGGCGGCAGCCGACCAGGGCGATGATGGCAGCAAAGATCGGCGTCTTGGCCAAGCCGACCCAGAAATGCTGGAACGGCACATTGTCGGCCATGCGCGCAACGAAGAATTGCGGCCCCAGGCCCAGGACGGTCCAGATGACCAGGGCCCCGCCCAGCAAGCCGGCCATGACACCCATGAAGGTAACCAGCGGCGTGGTGATGATCATGGCGAGCGTCCGCGGCAGGACCAGAGATTCATAGGGGTCGATATTCATGACCTCCATGGCGTCGATTTCCTGGTTCATCTTCATCGACCCGATTTCGGCGGCGAAGGAAGAGGCGCTGCGCCCAGCCAGCAGGACGGCCGTGACCACGGGCGCGAATTCACGCATCACGGCCACGCCGACCGTTTCGACCGCATAGATGGCGACGCCGAACTGCTGCAGTTCGATCACGCCGAGGAAGGCCAGAACCCCGCCGATAAAGGCATTGGTGACGACAACGATAGCGATGGCGTCGATGCCGGCGCGCTGCATGATATTGACCAGGGACGCCCAGCGCAGCCGCAACGGCGCGCCGATGGCGATCAAGGCCAGGGTGATGACGTGGCCCATGAAAATCAGATGGGCGGCGCCTTCCCGCCAGAAACCACCGGTCTTGCGGCCGATATCGACCAGTAGATAGAAGACCGGATGGTGCCAGAACCGGCGCGTTTCGGCCTTTTCGCGATGATAGCCGGAGATCTCCGGCGCGCGGGCGCTGACCAGGTCGTAGAGCCGCTGGTGCTTGGCGTCGTTCGGGAAGACGTCGCCGTCGACGTGGCCTTCGATCGCCGAGCGCAGGATAAAGGCGCCCGCCGTATCGAGTCCCTCAAGCGCGTCCGAGGCGACACGGATGCGCCGGTCTCCGGCCATGGCCCGGCGCAGGCGCACGGCCACCCCGTTGAGCTGGGTCAACACCCACTGTCCCTTCAGGCTGAGCACGGCCGCGCCATGGCCTTCGGCGGGCGCGTCGATGGTGAAATCAGCCTTGGACATCTAAAAGAGGCACTCTCGAAAAATCACGGCGGAAGCCCTGAGCGAAACGAGCATAGACCAATCACATTGATAAATCGGCAATGCGATGCCCATAGCTGTACACTACTGTACAGTTTTTGCACAGCCCACCCGTAAAATCCCTTGTTTTGCAATGACCATGCCGCTGGCGCGGTTTATTTAACCAGCCGCAAACGGTAGATTCCACGTACATCTTCGGGTTCGACCGGCTTGCCCTTGCGCAGGATTTCGATGCGCCCCTGCCGCGCCAGGCCCACGGCGACCGCGCGCACCTTGGGCAATTCCCGGCGCCAGCCGTCGGGATTCGACACGTCGGTAGCTACCGCCTTGGCGACGTCGTTGGGATTTATGGACTCTCCGTCTCGCACCTGCGATAAGAGGGCCATGAGGGTTTCTTCGACCCGCTGCGACATGATATTTCTCCGGAGTACGCCTGATGAGTGCCGACAATGCCAAGCTTGATCTGACCAGCGATGCCGCCTTCGAAGGCTGGCAAAAGGCAGAGCCGGGCGACACGTTCAACGGCCTGGTCGGCCCCTACTACTACCAGGGCGATGCGCCCGGCAATATCAAGGCGGCCTTTCGCGCCGAAAAGCACCATTTAAATCAGGGCGGCAGCGTGCATGGTGGCTGCTTGCTGACCCTGGCCGACACGGCGGTGTTCGCTTTCGCCTATCCGTATCTGAATGGCGGCAGCGGCGTCACCGTGCAACTGGACGCCCAATTCCTCAGCCCCGGCCGCGAGGGCGACATCATCATTGCCACCGGTGAAATCACCCGGGCCGGCAAAACCCTCCTCTACGGCCGCGGGCAATTGACGGCCGAAGACCGCGTCATCATGACCTTCAACGCTATCCTGGCGCGCAAGCCGGCCGAAGCCAAGGGCGACGCCTAATCTTGCATCTTTAGCGTCTGGGCACCTCGTTGGCGGCCGGGCGCTCGCGCATCATCCTGGCCCAGCGGCCGAGATTGGCGAAGTCGCGATCGGGGCGATGGCGAATGATGCGCGCGAAGTCGAGCCCGCAGAAGGCGACGATATCGGCGATGGTCAACCGGTCGGCGGCGATGAAGTCCCGGCCCTCCAACTGCCGGTCAAGCACGACGCTGAAGGCATTGGCCTTGTCGAGGTAGAATTCGGCGACCGGCGGATTGGGCGCTTCCAGCACCGCCAGAAGCGGATGCGTCATGCGGGTCGCATGCATCAGCGGAATCGACAGGTTAAGCTCGACGCGGCGGCACCACATCTCGATCTGCGCCGTCTCCAGCGGGTTGCGACCGAACAGGTTGGGCTCGGGATAGAGGCTTTCGAGATAGCGGCCGATCGCCACCGATTCGGCGATCAGCGTGCCGTCGTCGAGTTCGAGCAACGGGATCTCCGTCACGCCCGACGCCTGCAGGCGCCCATGCGTCCGGTGCTGCCCGCTCATCAGGTCGACCTGTTCGACGTCGATATCGACAATGTTCTTTTCAGCCAGTATCCAGAGCACGCGGCGCGGATTGGGCGCGTAATCAGCCGTATACAGTTTCATGAAACGCTCCCTGCGTGGGGCGTTCTTACAACCCGTAGACCGCGTTGGGCAAGGCCCCGACCACGGCCGCCGACAGGCAGGTCGCCAGGAAGCCGGCGGCCAGGGCCTTCCAGATCAGGCCCAGGATTTCCGGACGGCGCTGCGGCATCAGGGCGCCGAAGCCGGCGACCGAAATACCCACCGAGCCGATATTGGCGAAGCCGCAGGTGGCGTATGTCAGGATGATGCGTGTACGCGGGCTCATATCGGCGACGGGGATGGCCGCCAGTTTCAGGAAGGCGACAAATTCGGTCAACACCATCTTCACGCCCAGCAGCCAGCCGCCGGTCGCCGCTTCCTTCCACGGCACACCGATCAGCCAGGCCAGGGGTGTGAAGATGAAGCCCAGGATGCGTTCGACCGTCAACGGCTGGCCGCCGACGGCGCCGAAATTGCCGAGGATGGCGTTGGCCAGGGCGACCAGGGCGACCATGACGATCAGGATGGCGGCGATGTTCATCACCACCATCATGCCGTCGGACGTGCCCTTGGAGACGGCGTCGATGGCGCTATCGTACTTCAGCGACGAATTGTAATCGACCTTTTCTTCCTTGCGGCTGAGCAGTTCGGGCACGATGATCCGCGCCAGCAGCACGCCGGCCGGCGCCGAGACGATGGCGGCGGCCAGGATATGGCCGGCGGCATTGGGCAGGACATTGTGCAGGATCAGCACGTAGGCGACCATGGTCGAGCCCGACACATTGGCCATGCCGACGACCATCATGATGAACAGTTCCGACCGCGTCAGCTTGTCGAGATAGGCGCGGATGATGATAAGGCTTTCGACATTGCCGACGAAGATGTTCGACGCCACGCCCAGCGACGCCGCGCCGCCCAGGCCGATCAGCTTTTCGAAGATGAAGCCGAAGCCGCGAATGATCAGCTTGAGCACGCCGATGTGCCACAAAAGGGCCGACAGGGCCGCGATCACCACGATCAGCGGCAGGACACGCAAGGCGAAGACGAACAGGGCGCCGCTATTGGTCACCTGATAGGGCTGGTCGCCGCCGCCCATATAGCCGAAGACGAACTGCATGCCCTTGGCGGTGGCGTCGGACAGCGCGTTCATCCCCGCCCCGATGCCGTCGAGGACGACGTGCGTCTGGGGGATGGCGAACAGCACCAGGATCAGCGCGACCTGGACGGCGATGGCGCCCATCGCCAGAAACACGGGAAAACGCTTCTTGTTTTCCGACAACAGCCAGCACACGGTGAGAATGACGGCGATACCCAGCAGGCTTTGCAGGTTTTCCGGGCCGTAGTGGAATGGCATGAACGCGTCCCCGATAATACGAAGAGCGACTATTCCTTTGCGATTGAAACCTTGGCAAGGGCTTTTTGTAGCCGCGACGGTTCCCAATCAAGCCTGTGCCTTCCCCGCCGCGCCCAGGGCGGATCGCCGGAACGGTATTATAAGCCCTATGACTGAAAGGAAGGGAAAACAAATCTTACCGTTACCGTGAAGGCTTTGGATGCAAAAAGACATTTCAACAGCGTATAAAGCGCGTCATAGTGCCCAACGAGTCTTTGAACGAGAGAATTGCGCCGTGACGCAACAAAACGACGCCACCACCCGTCATCTGCTGGTCGTCGACGATGACGACCGCATCCGCACCCTGCTCAAGGAATACCTGTCGCGCCAGGGCTTTCGCGTCACCGCGGCCGCCCACGCCGACGCCGCCAAGCGCATGTTGCAACTGCTCGACTTCGATCTGTTGATCCTCGACGTCATGATGCCGGGCGAGGACGGGTTCTCGCTGTCGAAATGGGTGCGTGCCAATTCGAACGTGCCGATCCTGATCCTGACCGCGCGCGGCCTGCCCGACGACCGCATCATGGGCCTGTCGATCGGCGCCGACGATTATCTGTCCAAGCCCTTCGAACCGCAGGAACTGCTGCTGCGCATCGAAGCCATCCTGCGGCGCACGGGCGTCAAGCCGGCCCTGCCCAAGTCGATCAGCATGGGCGCCTTCCTGTTCGACCTGGAACGCACCGAGCTGACCAAGAGTGGCACCAGCATCCGGCTGACCGAGGCGGAATCGCAACTGCTGAAATATCTCGCCGAGCGTGCCAATGTACCGGTCGACCGCATGGAACTGGCCAAGGACAGCGTCGACACCACCGGCCGCGCCGTCGACGTGCAGGTCACGCGCCTGCGCCGCAAGATCGAACAGGATCCGAAAAACCCGCGCTACCTGCAAACCGTGCGCGGCAAGGGCTATATGCTGGCGCCCGATTGACGCACGACGTCTTCTCGCCCAGACCTTAATCCATGGCAGCCCCGGATAAATCGAAAAAGCCCAAGCGGACAAAGACCCAGCGCCCCAAGCTGTGGAGCGCGCTGATGCGCCGTTTTCCGCGCTCGCTGTGGGCGCGCGTGCTGCTGATCATCCTGATCCCGATCATCCTGATGCAGGTCTTCGTCACGGCGGTGTTCTTCCAGTTGCACTGGCAGACGGTGACCGGGCGGCTGTCGGACGGCTTGGCCGGCGATATCGCCTGGGCGGTCGGCGCCTATGACGCCGATCCGACGCCGCAGAACCTGGCGCGCATTCAAGACCAGGCCCACGCCAACATGCAGCTGTCGATCGAGATTCAGAAGGGCAAGACCCTGCCCAAGCCGCTGAACCGGTCGATCTACGCCGTGGCGGTGCTCGACCACGCCATCGACAAGGCGCTCGACGATCACCTGCCTGACGACGTCCACTATTGGTTCGACACCAAGCGTTATTCCGCCAGCATCGATGTCCGCGTCGCCGTACCCGGCGGGGTGATGCGGATCATCGCCGCCAAGGATCGCGCCTTCGCTACCACCGGCTATATCTTCATCTTCTGGATGGTCGGCGCCACAGCCATATTGACGATCATCGCGGTCCTGTTCGTGCGCAACCAGGTCCGCGCCATCGAGCGCCTGGCCCAGGCGGCGGAACGCTTCGGCCGCGGCGAAGATGACCCTCACTTCAAGCCCTACGGCGCGTCCGAAGTGCGCGCCGCCGCCCACGCCTTTATCCAGATGAAAGAACGCATCCAGCGCCAGATCGAGCAGCGCACCACCCTGCTCGCCTCGGTCAGCCATGACTTGCGCACGCCCCTGACGCGGCTGAAGCTCGAACTGGCCATGGCGCCGCAGGACACCGGCACGACGCGCATGAAGCAGGACGTGTCGGAAATGGCCTATATGATCGACGAGTACCTGGCCTTTGCGCGCGGCGAAATGGCCGAGGACGCCGAAAACGTCTCGGCGATGGCGCTGATGACCTCGGTCGCGGCCAGTATCGAGCGCTCGGGCCACGCGCTGTCGGTCGACTATTTGAGCGAGGACGCCACCGTGCACATCCGGCAATTGTCGATCGAGCGCGCCCTGACCAACCTGATCATGAACGGCTTTCACTACGGCAAGACGGTGGCTTTTCGGGCGCAGATCGTCAGCGACGCGCCGCGGGCCCTGCACCTGATGATCGATGACGATGGCCCGGGGATCGCGCCGGAAAAGCGCGAAGACGCGTTCAAGCCATTCTCCCGGCTAGACGACTCGCGCAACCAGAACATCAAGGGCGTCGGCCTGGGCCTGGCCATCGCCCGCGATATCGTGCGCGGTCATGGCGGCGACCTGACCCTCGGCGAAAGCCCGATGGGCGGCCTGCGGGCAGAGATTACGCTGCCATTGGTCTAGCGACCTATCCCAATTCCTTGGAACGTTGCTGGGCGGCATGGACCGCCGCCATGATCAGCTCGTCGAGCCCCTCGCCGGGCTTGCACAGCACCTGCAAAGCCGCTTCGGTCGTACCCCCGGGGGATGCAACCTTCTGGATCAGGTCGTCGGGCTCTTCGCCCGTGCTGTCGAGCAAACGCGCCGCCGAGATCAGCGTGCCGCGCGCCAATTCGCGGGCGTGGCTGCGCGACAGGCCGGTTTCGCGACCGGCGCGTTCCAGGGCACGCAAGAAGGCATAGACGTAGGCCGGGCCGGAGCCGGACACGGCGGTGGCCGAATCCATCAAACCTTCTTCGCTCAACACCACGGTCGATGCCATGGGCGCGAACAGGCCCTCGGCCGCTTCCAGGGCGCTTGCATGATCGGCATAGATCGAGGCCACGCCCTTGCCGGTGGCAACCCCGGTCGTCGGCATGACGCGGGCGACCGGGTGGCCGCTAAAGGCCCGCTTCAGCGCCTCGGTTTGCACGCCGGCCATCACCGAAACAATGGTGGCGTCGGCCGCCAGGTTGCCGTTCAAAATGGCGGCCACGGCATGCCAGCCCTGCGGTTTGACGGCCAGCAGGACCGTCTTGGCATCGCGCCAGGTTTCAGGCGCCGGGTTCAGGCGCGCCCCATCGGCGGCCCATGCCTTGGGCTCATCGCCCGGCTTGAGATCGACGATGATCAGGTCGGAGGGCGTCGCGTGGCCAGCGATGCGAAAACCCTTGAGGACAGACGAGCCCAGCGCACCGGCGCCCAGCAGCAATATCGGCTTGGGAAGGGACATCAGGCCTCTCCCTGGGTTTCGAACAGGCAGGCGGCAAAAGCGGCCTGGGGCGTCTCTACGCCCTTGAACCAGAAATCGAAGGCCGGAAAGAAGCGATCGACCGCTTCGGCAGCGCTGTTGATCATGTGCGCGCCGGCCGTCATGCTGCCACGCTCCAGCGGATTGAGGGCCAGCGTGTGACGGAAGATGACGTCATAGGCGCCCACACCTGACTTTTCAGCTTCGGGCTTTTCGGCTTCGGCGTCGTAAAACACCTCGAAATGGCCGAACCAGACATGCTGGTTGACCAGGCACAGCAATTCGTACAGCCCGCCCAGCCGTTCGCGAGGCAAGGCCCGCGCGCCGCTGCCTTCGACGTCGAGCGAGCAGCACAGTTGCAGGCATTCGCCTTCCGGCCGCCAAGAGAACCACATTTCATAGGTCCGCCAGTCGCCGACAAGCGAAAAGCCCAGGTCGCCTTCCGGTGTGCGCTCGAACTCCAGCCCCTCCTCGGTGAGGATGGACTCTACCTGGTCGAGCGGGTCGAAGGCAGAGTCGGCGTCGTAGGCCTGAGGCGTATCCATTGAAAAATCGTCTTTCTTGTCGGTCACTTAAACTTCCGTTGCCTTGCTTTGCGTCTTTGCCGTCTTCAGCGCGGCGACTTCCGCGCGCAGTTCGGCAATCTCGGCCCGCAGCGCTTCGACCTCCTCGCGACGGACTAGGTCCATTTCGGCGACGAAGCGGTCGCCTTGCGCGCGGAATGCTGACTTGGCCTCGTCGCCGGCGGCTTGGGCCAGGCTCATGGCCGACGTGGTCATCTTGGCCAGTTCATCGAGGAAGGGGTTTTGACTCTGCATGATACGAAAACTCCGGCAACAATCGCCCAGAAATGCCAAAAATGGTTATGTTTCGACTCAATATAGGCGTTCGCGCTTGGATTATACAGTCTTTCGCGCGTTCCACACCCAAGGCCCGGTCGCGATGCGCGAATTTCGCGTATCGGGGGGTCTTCGAGGGCGTTTTTCACGATTCTGATCCGATTTCACGATTCTGATCCGGGCCCCGCGCTTTTTGTCGCGACGATGCCATACGAACTTGCTAAATCAGGCGCCATGACTCTGAACCTGCCCGATATCGATCCCGCCCTGTTCACCCTGCCGGCCTTTCACCTCGGCGCGATGGTCATCGGACCGATTTCGGTGCGGTGGTACGCCCTGGCCTACATCGCCGGCATCGTTCTGGGCTGGTATTATGCCGGGCGCCTGCTCAAGAAAACGGACCTGTGGACGCCCCGCATCCCGCCGCTGACGACGGAGCAGCTGGACGATTTCATCATCTGGCTGGCCTGCGGCATCATCCTGGGCGGGCGCATCGGCTACATTCTATTCTACGACACCTCGATGATCTGGGAGCACCCGCTCGAGATGGTCATGGTGCAGAATGGCGGCATGTCGTTCCACGGCGGCTTCACCGGCGTCCTGATCGCCAGCCTGCTGTACGGCCGCCGCCACAAGTTCGACCTGGCGCGCTATCTCAATCTGGGGGACCTGCTGGCCTCATGCGCGCCGATCGGGCTGTTCTTCGGCCGCCTCGCCAACTTCGTCAACGGCGAGCTCTGGGGCCGGGTGACGCATGTCCCGTGGGGCATGGTCTTCTGCAACAGCTATGTGCTCAAGGCCTATAATGGCGTTTGCCCCGCCGGTCCGCTGCCACGCCATCCCAGCCAGCTTTATGAAGCGTTCGGTGAGGGCTTGGTCTTGTTCTCGGTGCTATGGTTCTTCGGACAACGCCAGGGCCAGTTCCGGCGCCCGGGCCTGATCATGGGCGTGTTCATCGCCGGCTACGGCCTGGTCCGCATCCTCCTGGAAAATGTCCGTAATCCCGACGCCCAGATGCCGGACTTCCTGCGCCACTGGATCACCATGGGCATGATCCTGTCGCTGCCGATGGTCGCCGTCGGCGCCTACCTGATCTGGAACGGCCGGCGCCTGGAAGCGACCTTGCCGCCCGCCGCCGTCGAAACGCCCGAAGCGGCCGCCTAAATGGGTTTAAAGCAAAGGCTGATCGAGCAGATCGCGCTGGAAGGCCCGATCACCGTCGCCGACTACATGAATTACTGCCTGTTCGATCCGAAGGACGGCTATTACGCCACGCGGCCGGCCCTGGGCGCCGACGGCGATTTCATCACCGCGCCCATGGTCTCGCAAATGTTCGGCGAGATGATCGGCGTGTGGATCGCCGAGGTCTGGCAGGCCATGGGGGCGCCCGAGACGTTTCGCTTGGTCGAGATCGGCGGCGGCGACGGCACGTTGATGAGCGACATCCTGCGCGTCGCGGCGCGGGTCGAGGGCCTTCTCGACGCCGCGGAAATCGTCATGGTCGAGCCGTCCGCGCCGCTTCGCGCCCTGCAACAGGCCCGCATTCCGCAAGCGAAGTTCGTGGCGCAGTCGATCGACCTTCCGGACGACAAACCGCTGATCATCGTCGCCAATGAGGTGCTCGATTGCCTGCCCGCGCGGCAATTCATCAAGACCGACAAGGGTTGGCACGAGCGCTTCGTCGGGGTGGTGGATAATGACCTGGCCTTCGGACTGGTGCCGGTGGACAAGGACGTCGCGCCCACCTACCCGGCCGCGACCGGGGACCTGGTCGAGGTTTCGGCCGCCCAGGGCCGCTTCGTCCGCGAACTGGCACTATTGATCCGCAGGGCCAGCGGCGCGGCTTTGCTGATCGACTATGGCCGTGACCGCGCCGAGCCCGGCGATACCCTGCAGGCCCTGCATCGCCATGCCAAGCGCGATCCGTTTCAGGCGCCCGGCGAGGACGACCTCACCATGTGGGCCGATTTCGAGTTGGCGCGCAAGATGGCCGTGGTTACGCGTGTAAAATCCTCTGCCATTACAAGCCAGAACGCCTTTTTGACCGCCATGGGAATTGACGCGCGCCTGGCGTCGCTGATCGGCAAAAACCCCACTCAAGCCGATACGTTAAACCGTCAGTACGAACGCCTGATGGCTCCGGAGCAAATGGGCGAGCTCTTCAAGGTCTTCGCCATGGCCTATCCCGTCGGAATCGCCCTCCCCGGCCTTGCGGCAACAGGCGACGCAAACTAGATCGGTTATGTTTTTCGGAGCCCACGCCATGTCGCCTCTCCCGCCGCGCATCCTGCATCCCCTGCTCGACCTCCCGGGCATCCAGCACGGTTTTTTCACGCGGCGCGGCGGGGTATCGGTTTTTCCCTATGACACGCTGAACATCGGTTTGGGATCGAAGGATGAGGCTGCCGCCGTCGCCGAGAATCGCCGCCGTGTCGCTGCGGCGTTCGACCGGCCGGCCGATCACCTGCTCAGCCTCTATCAAATCCATTCCAATATCGCCCTGTCTGTCGAAGGTCCTTGGGCGGATACGGGCGCTCGACCGGAGGCCGACGGCCTGGTGACCACGACACCGGGCCTGGTGGTATCGGCTCTGTCGGCCGACTGTGCGCCCCTGCTGTTTGCCGATCCGGAAAACGCGATTGTCGCCAGTTGCCATGCCGGCTGGAAAGGCGCGCTTTACGGCATCATCGAAAATACGCTGGACGCGATGCTGGCCAAGGGCGCGGATCTTGCCGCCGTCCGCTGCGTCATCGGGCCGTGCATTGCCCAGGCTTCATACGAGGTCGGCGCCGACTATGCCGATACCTTCGCCGCCGCAGATCCGGACAGCCCGGCCTTCTTCACGCCGGGCGCTACGGCCGACAAACGTATGTTCGACTTGCCCGGCTATTGCCTGATGCGCCTGAAGCGCGCCGGCGTGACACGAAGCGCTGCCACCGGGCACGACACCTGCGCCGACGACAGCCTGTTCTTCTCCAACCGCCGCAATTTCAAGCAGGGCGTGCCGGACTACGGGCGCCTGGTTTCGGCGATTATGCTGCGTTCTGACAATTAGGTCTTGAACGCGGGCGCTTCCCTGCTAAAAGCGCGCGCAAGTGTTAACGGCCCAGGATTTATCGATGAAGCTGCTCGCCGCCAATTCCAACCGGACCTTGGCCCAGGCCATCGGCGACTATCTCGACATGCCTTTGACCAAGGCCCGGGTGCAACGATTTGCCGACAACGAAATCTTCGTCACCATCGACGAGAACGTGCGCGGCGAAGACGTCTTTGTCATCCAGTCGACCAGCTACCCGGCCAATGACAATCTGATGGAGTTGCTGATCTGCATCGACGCCCTGACCCGGGCCTCGGCCAAGCGGATCACGGCCGTCATTCCCTATTTCGGCTATGCTCGCCAGGACCGCAAGACCGGCGGCCGCACGCCGATCTCGGCCAAGCTGGTCGCCAACCTGATCACCCGTGCCGGCGCTCATCGCGTGCTGACCATGGATTTGCACGCCGGCCAGATCCAGGGCTTCTTCGATATCCCGACGGACAACCTGATCGCCATCCCGTTCATGGCCAAGGATATCGCCGCCAACTACGCCAAGACCGAAAACCTGATGATCGTGTCGCCGGACGTCGGCGGTGTGGTCCGCGCCCGTACCTTGGCCGACCGGTTGAACGTCGACCTGGCCATCGTCGACAAGCGCCGGCCGCGCCCGGGCGAGTCCGAGGTGATGAATATCATCGGCGACGTATCGGGCCGCAACTGCATCCTGTTCGACGATATCGTCGATTCCGCCGGCACGCTGTGCAACGCCGCCAAGGCCCTGATGGATCGTGGCGCCACCTCGGTATCGGCCTATGTCAGCCATGGCGTTCTGTCGGGCGAGGCGCTGAACCGTGTCGCCAAGTCGGTGCTCACCGAACTGGTCATCACGGACTCCATCGAGCCGACCGACACCATCCGCAACCATGCGAAAATCCGCCAGGTTCGGATCGCGCCCCTGATCGGCGAAGCCATTCGCCGTATCGCCAACGAAGAATCCGTATCAAAACTTTTTGATTGAGGCTTTTGCGCCTCACGATTCGACGCTGCGTTCAACCCTTTGAATGCCTTGTGTTTCAAGGAAGAGGCGCGCCGTAACCGCGCGCTTTATGCCCATTCGACGCCATAATTCAGGCGCTTTTTTCACCGCAGGTGCGAAAGCTGGCCTGGGCCGGGTTGCGATGTCCGTCGGGCCCGCCTATTCGTCGTAAACAGGTCACCACGAAATTATCGCCTTGTTAACCCCGCCGGGCTTAGCGACAGCCCCGGGCGAACGGGCATAAACCATACCATGAATGGGAGTTACGGAGTATGAAGCTGGCTACCGCGAAAGCCGTGTTGTTCAAAGGTCTGGGCGTAAGCCTGTTCGCGCTTGTCCTGGCCAGCTGCGCCACGGACACGCCGCCTCCCCCGGCCCCGCCACCTCCGCCGCCTCCAGCGCCGGCCGGTCCTCCGGTCGCCCTGGCCACCGAAGTGTCCGACGCCGCTGCGGTCTATGTCGACTATATAAACTCGGCACGCAATATCGGCACCGACTTCGCCGACGGCCAAGCGATCCAGACGCGCCTCCAGGTCGGCGCGACCTACGAGCCCAAGCAACTGGCGCGCGGCGCCGTCGCCTATGCCGCCATCGTCGCCATGCAGGAGCCCAGCTTCCGCAGCGCGCTGCGCGCCTATGCGGCGTCCGACACGGCACGCGCCGACATGGTGCAAAAGCTGCTGGCGGATCCGAGCTATGCCGACGGCTTGCCTTCGGCCGACATTGCCGCCCGCCGCATCATCCTTGCGCTGTCGAGCGACGGCCAGTCGGTCTACAAGGCCGGCGCCCAGGTCAAACAGGCAGCCTATGATATCCAGCATCAGGGCTGGTCCAAGGAATTCATTCCCGGGCGCGACGAGCGCCTGGCCTTGACCAAGCAAAACTCGGTCGCGCTGAAAAGCGTGCAGAGCGATGAAAGCGCCAAGCTGCTGGCAGCGGCCCTGACCGGTGACGGCCTGGTCACCAACGCCACGACCGGCTCGGCCAGCCAGGCGGCGGGCTACGTCGTCGGCGGTAATGGCGTGACCACGACGGCCCAAGCCCAACCGATTCCGGCCGCCGCCGCGGCGACCGACGCCAGCGCCACGACCGATGCGCCAGTCGACTTCAATCGACCGGACCTGTTCAATGCGCCTTATACACCGACCGTGACGCGCGCCTTGGCCATTGCGGCTATCGCCATCCTGGGCGAAGGCGGGGAAAACCGAGCCGACGCCCTGACCCAATTGCTGGGTGAAGACGACGGGCCGCGCTGCCTGGGGATGACCAAGCTCAATCTTTATGAATGCCTGTCGGTCGCCAAGCCCTACTATGAAGACGTGTTCTGCCTGGGCCAGCACGTGCTGATGGATACGGGCCAATGCCTGGGCAAGATGTCCAGCAATGCCCTGAGCTTCGAGCCGTCGCACAAGATGGTCGGCATCAATGCCGATGGCACGACGTCGGCCACGGCGGTCGCCTACCTGCAACCCGACCCACCGAAGACCAAATGCCGCAAGGGACGCAAGTGCGCGGCGGCGTCAACGACGACGGCCAGCACCAAGAAGAAGAAAAAGAAGAGCAGCGACAGCTGAGGCTTCGATGGGCTGCGGTGAGATGATCTTGCCGCAGCCCATCACCTATAGTGGACGTGTGTGAAACCCTTCCGAAGCAAGGCTTCGGCAAGGGCGACCGCCCGCCCGAGCTCGTGCGAGGAGCCTCGCGGCACTTGAGCGCAAAACAAGTTGCGTGACTGGTAAGAGTCGTGTATCACGCCCGCTCTTTGGAATTTTCGCGCCTCGCCTTGTCAAGGTGATGGCGTTTTCGTTTGAGGAACAGGCTGATGGCCGAGATTGTTTTGGACGTTGAAGTCCGTGAACGCACCGGTACGGGCGGCGCCCGTGAAGTGCGCAACGCCGGCAAGGTACCGGGCATCCTGTACGGCGGCACCCTGGCCCCCGTGCCGATCGCCGTTAGCCTGAACGCGTTCAAGAAGGCGCTGTACACGGGCAAGCTGGCGGGTCACCTGGTGACCTTGAAGTACGGCGAAGAGACCCAAAAGGTCATCGCCAAGTCGATCGACTTCCACCCGGTCACCGACACGCCGATCCACTTCGACCTGTACCGCGTCGACGAGCATGCGAAAATCCGCATCTCGGTGCCGGTGCACTTCAAGAACCACGAAGCCTCGCCGGGCCTGAAGAAGGGCGGCGCGCTCAACGTGTCGATCCACGAGCTGGAAATCCTGGTTCCGGCTGATCACATTCCGGAAGACATCATCATCGACCTGACGGGTCTGGAAATCGGCGCTTCGGTGCACGTGTCCGACCTGAAGCTGCCGTCGGATGTGGCTGCGGTTCAAGCCGGCACGGTGGTCGTGGCTTCGGTCACGTCCTCGGGCGCCAGCATGAGTGAAGAAGCGGCGACGACTGAGGCGTAAGCCTCCCGGAAGCTCGATAAAGTTACGGGGTGTGGGGCCCGCGGCCCCACGAGACCTTTCTTCAATAAAAAAGCTCGCCCTTCGGGGCGGGCTTTTTTATTGAATAGAAGAATAAGACGTGGGGCCGCGGGCCCCACACCCCGTAACTTTGCGGAGTTTCACGTGTTCCTTATCGCAGGCCTCGGCAATCCCGGCGCGCAATACGCCAAGAACCGCCACAATATCGGCTTCATGCTGATCGACGAACTGGTGCGCGCCCCCGCCTTCGGCCCCGAACGCAAACGCTTCCAGGCCCTGTCCCACGACGGCCTGGTCGACACGCCCAAGGGCCAGGAAAAGCTGCTGGTCCTCAAGCCGCAGACCTATATGAACAATTCCGGCCAAAGCGTCCGCGAAGCCTGCGACTTCTACAAGATCAAACCCGAGCGGGTCATCGTCTTCCACGACGAAATGGACCTGGCCCCCGGCCGGCTACGCATGAAGCTGGGCGGCGGCCACGCCGGCCATAACGGCCTGCGCTCGATCATGGCCCATATCGGCCCCAACTTCATGCGTGGCCGCATGGGTATCGGCCACCCCGGCGACAAGGCGCTTGTGCTCAACTGGGTGCTGGCCGATTTCGCCCGCGCCGATCAGACCTGGGTCGACGCCCTCAACGACGCCTGCGTCAAAGCCCTGCCCATGCTGTTTTCCGGTGCGCCGGATGCCGCCGATCGCTACCAGGCCGAGGTCATGCGCCTGGCGCCGGCACCGAAATTCGACTCCCGCCAACTCAACAGCAATCCCCCGGAAACCTAAGCCTCCGGCACGAAACCGACGGTCCGCGGGGCCGAAATCGCCACCGCCATGACCGCAAGTGGTCATTCCGTCAATACAAATAAGGCTGCGTTGCGCTCTAGACGCCACAAGAATGTACCATTTTGGCATTGAAAAATTTTGCGCCTTCGCGGTATATATAGTTTCGGTGAGGGGCGAGGTCGCATACCATCCTCGATTCTGTGAAACAGTGGCCGCGGTCTTAAAAGACGCGTTTGTCTTTCCGACAGCCATGCAATTTGAGGGTACCGCGTGACACGCACTGGTAAGATCGTGTTGGCCACACATGGCACTCTCGGCGACCTTCATCCCCTGATGGCCCTCGCCCTGGCTTTGAAAGCCCGCGGCGCCGATCCCATCATCTGCAGCCACGACAATTTCCAGCCCAAGGTCGAATCCATCGGGATTCCCTTCAAGCCGTTTGGCCCGGGCTATCAAACCTATCGTGACGACCTGAAGATTTCCCAGGACGAGCTGGTGCGCCGCATGTCGCGCGACCACGCCTATATGCTGAAGATGCTGGTCGCGCCCTATCTGGCGTCCGCCGTCGAGGATATCATGCCCCTGGTGCGCGACGCCGACATGGTCGTCGGTTCGCGCTACGCCTATGGCGCCCACATCGCGGCGCGCCTGTGCAACAAGCCCTATACGGCCGTCGCCCTGCAGCCGGCCGTCATGTTGTCGGCCTACGACCCGCCCAAGCTCAAGGACGCCTTCTTCAATACCGCGCCGCGCGGCGCATGGGGTCGGGCGCATAACCGGGTCATCAAGTTGATCGGCACCGGCCTGCTGGCAGGTGGCCTCGGTCCCGTCGGCCGCATCTACCAAAGCTTCGGCCTCGAGCCCCAGGACCGCATCGACGGCATCGTCGCCGACCAGCAAACGATCGGCCTCTATTCGCCGCTGATCGGCAAGATCCAGCCCGACTTCCCGCCGCGCACCCAGATCGTCGGCTTTCCCTTCTTCGACAGCGAATCCGGCGCCTCGGCCCGTCTCGCCCCGGCGCTCGAAACCTTCCTGTCGTCAGGCACGCCGCCCCTGGTTTTCAGCCTGGGCAGTGTCGCGGTCTTCGATAGCGACCGTTTCTATCGCGAGGCCATCCAGGCCTGCAAGGAAATGGGCGAACGCTGCGTTATCCTGGCCGGTGACGGCCCGCTGGTGAATGAAAACTTCGGTCCCGATATTTTCATTACCCCCTATGCCCCGCACTCCCTGCTCTTCCCGCGCGCCCTTGCTGTCGTCCACCACGGCGGTATCGGCTCAACGGCCCAGGGCCTGCGCGCCGGGCGCCCGCAAGTCATCACGCCGGTCTTCGGCGACCAGTTCGATAATGCCCATCGTCTGGAAAAGCTTGGCCTCTGCTACAGCGTCGATTTCGACACCTGGTCCGTTGCCCAGGCCAAGACCGTGATCTCCGCCCTCCTCGCCTCGCCGGAAATGGCGCGCAAGGCCGCCGAAGTCGCCCCGATCATCGCCGCCGAAAACGGCGCCGAACGCGCCGCCGACATCATCATGGCGTCGCGCGGTCATGCAGAGGTTGCCGGTAACGATCGCGAAGCCCTCCTCGACGCGGTCTAAGCCGCCCCTCCCCAGCGGACGGTGGCGTCGCCGGCGAAAATTGAAGCATCGATTTGCTCCATTGATCGAAATGCTTTAGGGAAGCGGCCAACCTTCTTTTCCCTTTGGATTTCTCGTTTTCATGGCCCTCAAAGTCGCGATCGTCGGCCTGCCCAATGTCGGCAAGTCGACCCTGTTCAACGCCCTGACCCAAACCGCCGCCGCCCAGGCCGCCAACTATCCGTTCTGCACCATCGAGCCGAACACGGGTGATGTGGCCGTGCCGGAGCCGCGCCTGCCCGTCCTGGCCGGCATTGCCGGCTCCAAGGAAATCATCCCCGCCCGCATCAACTTCGTCGATATCGCCGGCCTGGTGCGCGGCGCTTCGAAGGGCGAAGGCTTGGGCAACCAGTTCCTGGCCAATATCCGTGACTGTGACGCCATCACCTATGTCGCCCGCTGCTTTGTCGACACCGATATCACCCACGTCGAAGGCCGCATCGATCCGATCTCCGACCTGGAGATCATCGAAACCGAGCTGATGCTGGCCGATTTGGAATCGTTGGAAAAGCGCCTTCCGCAACTGGAAAAGCGCGCCAAGACCGGCGGCGACAAGGAAGCGGCACTGACCGTGTCGTTGATCAATGCCGCGCTTGAGGAACTGCGCGCCGGCCGCCCCGCCCGCATCGCCTTCGAAAAGGGCAAGATCAGCAAGGAAGACACCAAGGCCTGGCAGATGCTGCAGTTGCTGACGTCGAAGCCCGCCCTCTACTGCTGCAATGTCGAAGAAGCCGCCGCCGACAAGGGCAACGAACTCTCCGACAAGGTGGCCGCACGCGCCAAGGCCGACCACGCGAATTCGGTGGTCATTTCCGCCCAGATCGAGTCGGAAATCGCCCTGCTCGACGCCGATGAGCGCCAGGAATTCCTGGAAACGCTCGGCCTTGAAGAGCCCGGCCTGAACCGCCTGATCCGCGAAGCCTACAAGCTGCTGGGCCTGCAATCCTACTTCACGGTCGGCCCCAAGGAAGCGCGCGCCTGGACCATCCATGTCGGCGACACGGCGCCGCAGGCCGCCGGCGTCATCCACACCGACTTCGAGAAGGGCTTCATCCGCGCCGAAACCATGGCCTATGACGACTACGTCAAGTTCAAGGGCGAAGCCGGCGCCAAGGAAGCGGGCAAGTTCCGCCAAGAGGGCAAGGAATATGTCGTCAAGGACGGCGACATCATGAACTTCAGGTTCAACGTATAGGGGGATACAGTGGGGGGAATAGCGATCGCTCTGGCGGTGTTGGCTTTCCAGTCAACGCCATCCGCCGCGCCGGTCGGTTGCCGGATTGAATTCATCCACCGGCCGACCGGTGCAGACGTCGCCGATTATTATCCGCAGGCCGCCTTTCCGCAAAAACTACCGGGCGATACCGCCATCGACTGCGTTGTCGGTAGCGATCTGAAGTTGACGCAATGCGCGGTGACGTTTGAGAATCCCGCAGGGTATGGCTTTGGCGACGCCACTATAAAATACTTTACGATCAATGCGCGCGGCCAAGCGGTTGATGCCAATGGAGCATCGTGTGTCGGCCGGCACGTAACGGCTCGCTTTCACTGGCAATTCTCGTAGACGCGGCGACCACCCCATTCCGGACAACGTAAAAAAACCCGCCGGCATCACCGGCGGGTTTCTCAATTCTTGCCGCAAGGCGCGGACCGCTTAGTGCTTGCCTTTCCAAACCTGGCGATAGGCCAGATAGGTGATCGCGGCCATCAGCAGGAGGTAGATCAGCACCACGAAGCCGGTTTGCTTGCGCTCCTGGGCGTGCGGGTCGGATGCCCAAGCCAGGAAGGTCGCAACGTCCTTGGCATTTTGCTGGATCGTCGACGGCGTGCCATCGTCATAGGTGACTTGCCCGTTGACGCGCAGCGGCGGCGGCATGGCCAGCACGCCGCCCGGCGGCACATTGTGCGGATCGCCCGTCCATTGGGTCACCAGGCTGCCGTGGACGCAGGGGTTATAGTGCTGTGTATCGGAGACCTTCAGGCCCGCCGGCGCCGGAACGAAGTTGGTCAGCACGCAGTAGATGTAGCGCGCGCCGCCTTCACGAGCCTTGGCCATGACCGACAGGTCCGGCGGCAGCGAACCGCCATTGGAGGCCTTGGCCGCCGCGTCGTTCTTGAACGGCGAATTGAAATGGTCGGCCGGCGTCCCCTTGCGGGTCGTGTCATCGCCGGTATCCGGGTCGATATCAGGGATGTCGAATTCCGAGGCGATCTGCTTGACGACCGGATTGTCGTTCGGGTTCTTGTACTTCGGATCGTAGAAGGGTCCGTTCACCTGGCCCAGGTTCCGGAAGTACATCAACTTCATCGAGTGACAGTTGGCGCAGACTTCGCGATAGACCTTGTACCCGCGTTGCAGCGACGCCTGGTCGAAGGTGCCGAACGGCCCCTCGAAGGAGAAACCGCCCGCCGGCGCTTCGGGTTCCTTGAAGTTGTCGGCCGCCATGGCCGGCGCGGCCAACAGGGCCGCACCCAGCAAGGCGCCCGCCACGACCTTGAACAAGGGGAATTTGAGGATCAAAGACGACATGTTCCTGAGGCCCCTTTAGTGCTTGGCGCGCTTGGCGTGTTCGGCCAGCACCGCTTCGGAGATCGAAGCCGGCACGGGCAACGGATCTTCCTTCAGGCCAACCCATGGCATGATGAGCAGGAAGAAGGCGAAGTAGTAGAAGGCCAGGATCTGCGACAGCGTGGTGACGCCGAGGCCGATCGGATTGCCCGATGCGTCGTTGCCGATCGTGAAGACCATGTCCTGGGGCTCCTGCCCGCCGCACCAGCCGAGGCCGAGGCAGGCGATGACGAAGAGCACGAAGAACCAGCGCATCACCGGACGGTAGCGCATCGACTTGACCCGCGAGCGGTCGAGCCACGGCAGGGCGAAGATGACCAGGATCGCCGAGAACATCAGGACGACACCGATCAGCTTGGCGGGGATCGGCCCGATATTGAAGGTGATGGCGCGCAGGATGGCGTAGAACGGCAACATGTACCATTCGGGCACGATGTGGTTCGGCGTCTGCAGCGGGTTGGCCTTGATGTAGTTATCGGTATGGCCCATCGCGTCCGGCGCGAAGAAGACGAAGGTCGCAAAGGCGATCAGGAAGACCACCATGGCGAACGCGTCCTTGACCGTGGCGTACGGGGTGAAGGGCAGCGTATCTTCCTTCGACTTGATCTCGACACCCGCCGGATTGTTCTGACCGACGACATGCAGCGCCCAGATGTGCAGGACGACGACGCCGGCGATAACGAACGGCAGCAGGTAGTGCAGCGAGAAGAAGCGGTTCAGCGTCGGCTGGTCGACGGCGAAACCGCCCTGCAGCCAGGTCAGGATCGACGGCCCGATGACGGGGATGGCCCCGATCAGGTTGGTGATGACGACGGCGCCGTAATAGGACATCTGGCCCCAGGGCAGGACGTAGCCCATGAAGGCGGTGGCGATCATCAGGAAGTAGATGATGCAGCCCAGTATCCACAACACTTCGCGGGGCGCCTTGTAGGAGCCGTAGTAGAGGCCGCGGAACATGTGGATATAGACGGCGAAGAAGAACATCGAGGCGCCGTTGGCATGGGTATAGCGGATCAGCCAGCCGTAATTGACGTCGCGCATGATGCGTTCGACCGAATCGAACGCCAGGTCCGACTGCGGCACATAGTGCATCGCCAGGATGATGCCGGTGACGATCTGGATGCCGAGGCACAGCGACAGGATGCCGCCGAAAGTCCACCAGTAGTTCAGGTTCTTCGGCGTCGGATAATCGACAAAACTGTCATAGGCGAGACGCAGGATCGGCAAACGCGAATCCAGCCATTTCTCGATACCGGTCTTGGGCTCGTACGTGGAATGATGTTCGCTCATTTTGTCCTCTCGCCTCACCCGACCTTGATCTTGGTGTCGGTCAGGAACACGTAGTCCGGGACCGGAAGGTTCAGGGGCGCAGGCCCCTGGCGGATACGGCCGGACGTGTCGTATTGCGACCCGTGGCACGGGCACAGCCAACCGCCGTAGTCACCGCCGCCGAAGTTCGGCACGCAGCCCAGATGGGTGCAGACGCCGACGACGATCAGATATTGCTCATGGCCCTTCTTGACGCGATCGGCGTCAGCCTGCGGGTCACGCAGCGTCTTGATGTCGACGTTTTGGGCTTCCTGGATTTCCTTCTTGGTGCGGTAACGCACGAACAAGGGCTTGCTGCGCCACTTGATGACCACTTGCTGGCCTTCGGCGACCTTGCCGAGGTCGTATTCGATCGAGGCGAGTGCAAGCGTATCGGCGGCAGGGTTCATTTGCCCGATCAGCGGAACAGCTGCGGCGGCGACCGCGCCGACCGCCCCCGCGCCGGCTGCGATGTAGATGAAGTCGCGGCGGTTCGGATCGCTGCCGCCGTTGTGTTCAGGTTCGCTCACCTTAGCACCTCTTTTCCTTACCGCTGTACCCCGAAGCTTCGAGGAAGTCCGCGAAGCTTCATAGACGAATTTTATAAAAGCTCAAATCGCTCCGGCGTACGCGGGGATCGCTGCCTCTTTATGGGCGCGGCACCCTGCCAGGAATCGTTTGGCTTCCCGCTGCGTTTTCGCAGCGATTTCCGTCTATAAACACAATTGTGCCCTATATACAAACCGCCTTTGACATTTCTTTTGCGATTGAAGCGATGATGCGGCATTTGCGCGTTTTGCAAGCGTTTCCGGGCTCGCATCCCGCGTCCCCGCCCTTGACTTGAGGACTAGTCATGCGCCTGGCTTTGTATCAGCCGGATATCCCGCAAAACCTTGGCGCCGCGATTCGTTTGGCCGGCGCGCTCAACGTCGCGCTCGATGTCATCGAACCCTGCGGTTTTCCCCTGAACGACAAGGCGATCAAGCGTGCGGCCATGGATTACGGCGTGTGCGCCAAAGTGTCGCACCACGCCGCATGGCCGGCGTTTCTCCACTTTCGCCGGGATGTCCTGGGGCCTCGGGCGAGACTGATTCTCTTCACGACGCGCGCGGCAGAGCCCTACACCGGCTTTGCATTCGCCGACGACGACATCCTGCTGATGGGCCGCGAAAGCGCGGGCGTGCCGGACGAGGTGCATGACGCGGCCGACCATCGTCTGTTCATTCCGATCTCGGCCCAGGCGCGCTCGATCAATGTCATCACCGCCGCGGCCATGGGCCTGGGCGAAGCCCTGCGACAAACCAACGCCTTTCCTGTTCGCGATTGACGCGTTAAAGCACCGACCATGACCGATCCCGCCGTTTCCGTTCCCGCCACCGATCATTCGCAGCAGGCCTCCGCCTGGTTCCGCAGCCTGCGTGACGCCATCTGCTCAGCCTTCGAGGCCCTGGAAGACGCGGCGCCTGCGGATCTCTATCCGGGTGCGGCCGGCCGTTTCGTGCGCACGCCGTGGGAACGCCCCGAAGGTGGTGGCGGCGAGATGTCGATGCTGAAGGGCCGGTTGTTCGAAAAGGCCGGGGTGCATATCTCGACCGTGCATGGCCAGTTCTCGCCGGAATTCGCCAAGTCGATCCCCGGCGCCGAAGCCGATCCGCGCTTTTTCGCCACCGGCATCAGCCTGATCGCCCACCTGGCCAATCCGCACGTCCCGGCCGTGCACATGAACACGCGCTTTATCACCACGACGAAAAGCTGGTTTGGCGGCGGCGCCGACCTGACGCCGCTCATGGCCGCGGATCGCCATCAAGACGCGCCGGACGCCCTCGCCTTCCATGCCGCGCTGAAGGCGGCCTGCGACGCCGCCGATCCGGCCTATTACGAACGCTTCAAGGCGTGGTGCGAAGAGTATTTCTACCTGCCGCATCGCGATGAACCGCGCGGCGTCGGCGGCATCTTTTACGATCACCTGAATAGCGGCGACCATGACGCCGACTTCGCCTTCACCCGTTCAGTCGGCGAGGCCTTTTTGAACATCTATCCGCAGATCGTGCGCGGCCGCATGGCCCAGCCCTGGGCGGAAGCCGAGCGCGAGGCGCAATTGATCCAGCGCGGGCGCTATGTCGAGTTCAACCTGCTCTACGACCGCGGCACCCTGTTCGGGCTGAAGACCGGCGGCAATGTCGCCTCGATCCTGTCGTCCATGCCCCCCGTGGTGAAGTGGCCCTAGGCCTTCATGATGAGGGCATGCGCCGTGAGGAGCACGACACCGGCGACGAAAAGCCATCCGAAAATCCGGTAGGCGACAATGCTTGCCTTTAATTCGCCCGGCATGCTGGGCCGGACGTCCTGAAACATCATTTTGAAGGCGAAGCTGAAGCCGCCGTCCTCGTTTTGATAGGACAGGTCGTTGTCCGCATCTTCCTTCCGCTCCCAGCGGACCGTCGCGATCTTGTCGTTGTACCATCGGACATAGAGCGGCACGACGAAGAATTGCAAGACCGCCAGTACCGGCAGGGATACAAGACAGGCAACAATGCCGGCATCCCCGATCAGTTGATTCAGGGTTGCCAGGTTTGCCACGGGCTAGGCCGCCAGGAAATTCGAGATCGCACCCAGCACTTCGTTGCGCGAGGACGGTGTCTTCAGCGTCTCGACCGCTTGATCGACCAGGGCCGGATCGATGCGTATGCCGCGGCGGCTGATCAGCAGATCGCTGGCGAAGCTTTCGCAGAACTCCGGATGACACTGGAAAGACAGCGCCTTGCGGTCGGTGTAATAGAGCGCGCCGTTGGGCGTGAAGTCCGACCCGGCCAACAGAATGGCGGTCTCGGGCTTGCGCACGACCTGATCCTGGTGCGTCGCCGCAACCCTGATCGCCCCCTCCGCGTCGGCGCGGCCCAGCAGCTTGCGCCACACCTCGTGGGCTTCGATGCGATACTCGTGCAGGCCGACGCCCCAGCCCTTGTCCGACTTCTCGACATGACCGCCCCAGGCCTGGGCCATGATCTGGTGGCCGAAGCAGATGCCCACCGCCGGGATGTCGCGATCGAGCGCACGCAGCCAATAGATCAAGGCTTGAATCCACGGGTCGCTTTCATAGACGCCCGACGGCGAGCCGGTGATAACGACACCTTTTAGTCGCTCATCTTTGGCCGGCGGCAGTTCGCCCTGCATGGCGCGGAACACCTTGAAGGTGCGTCCTTCGCGCGCCAAGGTGCCTTCGAACATCTCGGCATAGGTGCCGTATGTCTGGTCGAGGCCTGCCGGCGGCGTGCCGGTTTCCAGAATAGCGATGTAGTCGGGGTCACGCATACTTTACTCTCCGCTCAAGCGCCGCGAGGCTCGCGCAACGGTGCGCGACGGGCGCTTGCCCTTGCCGGACCAAGGGGCCCGGAATGTTAAACTCGCTCGGGCGTCGTGACCCGGCGCCCTATGCGCGACGGGCTGTAGCCCTTTTCGGGCCGTCAGGCCCCGAATGTGAAACTCACACCCTAATGTTTTGTCCGTTTCCCTATTTGGTCAAGGGAATCGTCAATCACAGTTTGTGAGAAATCATTGTTAACCCATTCCGTTTCGATTTGCTTAAGCCTTTGCCCGACCTCCGGGCCCGCCTTCAGCCCGCGCGCGATCAGGTCGGCGCCGCGCAGGGGAAAGGCCGGCACCACGACGTCACCCAGCAAGCCCAGCACAAGATCCGCCGACCGCCCCCGGTGGGCCGCGATCAGCATAAGCGCGTCCTCGACCGCCTCGCGTCCGAAACGGTAGATCAACCGGCCAAAGACAAGGTCTTCGTCGCTGGCCAGGCAATCGGCGACCAAGCCGGCCGTGACAAACCGGTCGTAAACGCGCGTCGAGAATTTCAAGCGCGTCCGCAAGGCATCCAGGGCATCGGGCGTCAAACCCAGGCCCGCATCGATCAGGGCCAGCAACCGCCGCTCCGGGTCGCGTGTCTGCGCCACCATCGCTCGCAGCTCCGCAATATCCTGGGCCACGAGATGCCAACCCGGCATGACCTGCGGCATAAGGCCCGTCTGCTGCATCGCCTCAAAGGCCAGCATCGGATCGGCCAGGGCCAGGGTCTTGATCAGTTCCTGCCAGATGCGCTCGCCGGACAGGCCGTCAATGCCCGCCTTCAGCCCGACGCAGGCCTCCAGCGACACCTGATCGACCGCGCGACCATAGCCCGCGGTAAAGCGAAAGAAACGCAGGATGCGCAGATAATCTTCGCGAATGCGCTGTTCGGCCTCGCCGATAAAGCGGACACGCCCTTGCCGGGCATCGTCCAGGCCCTGTCCGGTCGGATCGTAGACCTGTCCCAAGCCATCGGCATAGAGCGCATTGAGGTAGAAGTCGCGTCGTTGCGCGTCCAGCCCCCAGTCGGTTGTGTAGCTGACGACGGCGCGGCGGCCGTCGGTCTCCACATCCTCGCGCAGGCTGGTGATTTCGTAGGGTTCCCCATCGACGACGGCGGTAATGGTGCCGAACGCCTTGCCGGTCGGGACGCTCTTCAAACCGGCGGCGTCAAGCGCCGCTTCGGTTTCGTCGGGCGTCAGTTGCGTCGCCAGGTCCAGGTCGCTGGGCACGTGCCCCATGACCACATTGCGCACGCAGCCGCCGACGAAGCGGACACAGCCCTGCCCGCCCCGGGCTTCGAGCGCTTTGAAAACAGCACGCACCGCCTGGGTGCACATGACGTCAGGTAATTCGAGGATCAGACTCATGCTACGAGCTTAAAGCTCACAGCACTTAAATCAAACAGCCTTGACGACGCGGCCGCGCAGCTTTTCGCCGTTCGGGTGACGATAAGCGATCAGTACGCGCTTAGGATCGACCGGCCCCGGCAAGACAATACCCTCGGCCGGCTCAAAGCCCATGGGCTCGAAATAGGCACGCGAGCCGACCAGGAGAACCCCGTTCAGCCCCTTGGCGAAAGCCGCGTCGAGGGCCGCCCTCATCATCGCCTTGCCGACGCCCTGGCCGCGGCAAGCGGCATCGACGACGATCGGGCCGAGGAAAGCCAGGGGCTCCTGGGTATTGGTGGCGTCGTCGAAGACGAAGACCGGCCATAGCCTCACGCTACCCAACAGGCGGTCTCCCTGCAGGGCGACAAAGCTGAGGTCGGCCTGGGGCTGCGACTGTTCGCGCAGGCGTTCGGCCGTCTTGACGAAGCGGCCCGGCCCAAAGGCGCGATCGGTCATCTCGACGATGCGCGCGTCGAGATCAGGGCCCTCCAGGGCAATCGTGTAGTCCAGGGTCAAGGTATCCAATGCCACGGTCTTATGTCCCTTTTGCCGCCCGGGCACTCTGCCAAAGGGCATGGCCGGGAAAACAAGGACGCCGCCTATATCAGAAAATCACAGCGGGGTCGCCGCAATTTATACATCAGAATGTGACACGAGATTGGCCGAATCACCGCGCCATGAAGGCGGCAAAGGCCGCGCGCGCCTCCGGGCTGGTCAGTTGCCGGCGGAAGATCCGCCCCTCTTCCTGCACCACCGCCCACAAGGCTTCGGCATCACGCATCAGGCCCTTGGTCTGGCGCACCGCCGACGGCGACAGGGCCGCGACTCTTTCCGCCATTTCCGACGCCGTGGCGATCAGCGTGTCGGACGTGACCACCCGATTGACCAGCCCCAGGCGCAGCGCGTCTTCGGCGCCAATTTTTTCCCCCAGCGCCATCCAGGCGAAGGCGCGGGCATGGCCGACGCGCTGGGGCAGAAGGACGGTCGATCCGGCCTCGGGTATCAGTCCCAGCTTGAGGAAAGGCAGGCTGAGGCTGATCGTGTCGGCCCCCACGACCAGATCGCAATGCAAAAGCATGGTCACGCCCACGCCCACGGCCTGGCCCTGCAGCGCGCAGACCAGGGGCTTTTCGAAAAAGGTCAGGGCCTTGAGAAAGCGAAAGACCGGCAAGGTCTCGATATCGACCTCGGGCGAGGTGAACTCGGCCGCGCCCTGGGCGAAGTCGACAATGTCGTTGCCGGCACAGAAATCCGCGCCGTTGGCCGCCAATATGACGCAGCGAACCGCGTCGTCGCCCTGGGCGTCGGTCAAGGCCTCGGCCAGGTCGGTGTACATCGCCCGCGTCAGGGCATTCTTCTTTTCCGGCCGGTTGAGCGTCAGGCGCAAAATACCCCGATCGAATTCGCTGATGATTTCGCCGCTCATGATCTAGCCCTGCTTGCCAAGTTTGCATCACGGGTAAAGCACACCTCGCCCCGGGGCAACGGTGTCCCAACGGAAGGATGTGCGCTTTTTGGGGCATTGCCATCCATCGCCCAATTCCTGTAGATAGTCGGCATAACACCAAAAAACCATCCGCCCGCCTTGTGGCGTGCGGCGCCTACAGGTTCTCGCGAAGCTCTTGAGAAAGTCGCCCCTTATGAACATGTCCCAGATTCTGGATCGGGCTCGCGCCCTGATCGTCACCGCCGGGCTGGCCGTTGTGGCCTGCCTTGGCGCCGGCCAGACGGCCTATGCCGCCGATTTCAAATTTGATCCGAAGATGCAGACGCAGGGCATGACCGATGCCCCGGCGATCATCACCGCGTCCGGCATCGCCTGTGATCCCGCCAACGCCTATGTGCGCGGCGACACCACGGTCACCGACAACGGCCAGTCCATAAAGGGCAAGCTGTACGAAATCGCCTGCAAGGCCGGCCCTGGCTTCCTTATCACCAAGACCCCCGACGGCGCGACACACCAGCCGTTCACCTGCATGGTTGCCGCCAAGGTTCAAAAGGGCAAGGCCGACAGCATTCTCTGCGTGCTGCCGGAAAACGTCCCGCCCTACAAGTGGATGCAGCCGATCGCTGCAAAATACCTGCCGAACTGCCAGATCAGCGACGTCCGCCTGATGGGCTCGACGACCGGTGACGCACCGATCGACCGCTACGAAGTCGCCTGCGGCGCCTCGGGTGGCGGCATCATCGACTATCCGGCGTTCAAGTCGACCGCCCAGGTCGCCTACCACAACTGCTTGATGGTCGATGGCGGCAAATCGGCCTGTACCTTGACCACCAAGGATCAAATGTCTGCCCAAATGGCGCCGCTCGCCGCCAAGGCCGATCCGAAGTGCCAGGTTTCGGGCGCCCGCTTCGTCGGCGTCGCCAAGGAAAGCCAAGCCACCTACTATGAGTTCGGCTGCTCCAACCAGGTCGGCTTCATGGTCCAGGTCGCCGCCGACGGCAGCTTCAGCCGTGAAGTCCCGTGCAGCGCCGCCGCTGGTCTCGGCGGTTGCACCCTGACCGCCGCCGGCACGATCTCGGCCGGCGCCAATGGCACCTACTCCGCCCTGCTGAAGACGGCCGGCAAGACCTGCACCGTCTCCGACTACAATGTCGTCGGGTCGCAGGAAGCCACTCACCGCGACTATGTCGAGTTCAAGTGCCCCGAACAGCCGTGGGGCCTGATCGGCTTCGTGCCGCAACCGGGCACCCAGTCCGACGTCAATGTCACCGACTGCTTCATGGATCAGGTCCGTCACAAGTCCTGCACCCTGACGACCGCCGCCCAGCTCCAGGCCCAGCTCGACAAGCTGATCAAGGTGGCGGAGCCCAACAAGGGCTGTGACGTCAAGCAGGTCCGCTACATCGGTGAAGCCGAATCGCCCGAAGGCGCGCTGATCGTCGAAATCGCCTGCGTCAACAAGCGCGGCTATATCGGCATCATCTCGCCGGCCCGCGACAAGATGCTCGATGCCGACCCGTGCCGCCTGGCCGCGGCGCACAAGGATGCGCAGAAGTGCGAAATCCCTGAAAACGGCACCTATGCCGAATAAGGGCTGAAGCGCCAACAACAAGAAGCCCCGAAGTCCAACGACTTCGGGGCTTTTTCTATCCTCCCCTGCGCACTTCAGCGGGGGAGGTGGCACGGGAGCGAGTGCACAGCGCGAAGCCCCGTGACGGAGGGGGCCGCGGTACACTGCGCCCCTTCCCTACCGACTTGCCGCGACTGTCTGGGTATGGGCCGGGTTGGCCGGCGCCAGGGAGACCCAGCCAAGATCATCGCCCGGTGCCTGGCGTGAAATCCAGGCATAGCCCGTCACCTGCCACGTCTTGACCTCGCCGTGCAGGTTATCGAGGATATAGTCGCCCTGCTTCGCCGACAGCACCAGGACCGCGTGGACTTCGCCCGCCGGTGTGCGCACGATGGCGATCGACAGCGCATCGGCCGGGATGCCCGACGCGATCAGCAACCGGCGCTTTTCCAGCGCGTAATCCTCGCAGTCGCCCCTGACGCCCGGCCCCATGCCCGGCGCCACCCAATAGTCCGCCACGTGATAGACTTCCTGGTCGGTTGCCGGCGAGATGCCGTGATTGACCTTGTCGTTGAGCGCCACAACCATGGCCAGGGTCGGCATGTCGAGATCGATGCGCGTATAGGCCGAGGGATGGAAATTGTCGGCCAGCGCCGCCACCACCGGCGCCGTCGGCGCCGCCTGGGACGGAGCCGCCTGGGACGTTGCACTGCGGCTGTCGACCTTGGCGGTCAGGATGTGCGACTGGCGCTTTTCGATCAGGGCGGTGCGCGCGCCGGCGGCGATGCGCTCGATATTATCGCCGCGCGTCTGCTGGCAGTCGATCGGCGAGCGGGCGCACAGTTCGAGATATCCGGTGGGCGCCGACACGGGCCCACCGACGGGCATATAGTCGGCCGAGGCGGACGACTGCGCGGCCGGCGCCGCCAGCAGCGGCGACGCCACCATGGCCGAAAGCGCCATCACCGCGACCGCCGACATCAAGGATACTCTACGCAAACAATACATTGGCCACTCGCTCGCCCCGGTGATTTTCACCCTAACCGGTAAATGAGCGAAGTAAACGCTTTGAAAAGCCAACTTAAGGCCGCCGTTTCGCGCCTGCAACACGACTGAGGTGCCCGCATACAGGACAAATAAACCGCAGCCGCGATTTTATAAGGATTCCATAAAACGACAGGCCTCGCCAAACGACGGATTCACGATTTCGTCATCACGCATGACGACCTTGCCGCGGATGATCGTCGCCTTGGGCCAGCCCGTCACTTCCATGCCGTCAAAGGGGGTCCAGGCGCTGCGCGTGCGCATGTCGGCATGGCGCAGGATGCGCTTTTCCTTCAGGTCGACCAGGGTGACGTCGCCGTCGTAACCGACCGCCATGCGCCCCTTGTCGGCGACGCCGAACACCCGCTGCGCCCCCGCCGAGGTCAGGTCGACCAGCCGTTCCAGGCTGAGGCGGCCGTGAGCGACGTGGTTGAGCATGACCGGCAACAGGGTCTGCACGCCCGGCATGCCCGACGGCGAGGCCGGATAGGGTTTGGCCTTTTCCTCCAGCGTATGCGGCGCGTGATCGGAGCCCAGGACGTCGGCGACACCCTGGACGATGCCGCGCCACAGGCCGTTGACGTGATACTGGTCCCGGATCGGCGGGTTCATCTGGGCCAGGCCTTTCAGCCGCTCATAGGCTTCCGGCGCGACCAGCGTCAGGTGCTGGGGCGTCAGTTCGACGGTGGCGATGTCCTTGTTGTCGGCCAGGAAGTCGATCTCTTCGGCGGTCGTGACATGCAGCACGTGGATGCGCTTATGGGCTTCGCGCGCCAGCTTGACCAGGCGGTGCGTCGACTGGATCGCCGACTGGGCGTCACGGACGTAGTCGTGGCTGGTCCAGTCGCCTTCGCGGGCCAGCGGCCGGCGCTCGGCCAGGCGATATTCGTCCTCGGAATGGAAGGTGGCGCGGCGATTGACATTGGCCAGCACGGCGGCAACGCCGGCATCGTCGGCGATCAGCAAGGTTCCGGTCGAGGCGCCCATGAAGACCTTGACGCCGCAGCAGCCCGGCAGGCGTTCCAGTTCACCCAGTTCGTGCACGTTCTCATGCGTGCCGCCGACATAGAAGGCGTGATCGCAGTGCATGCGATGGCGCGCGCGCTTGATCTTGTCCTCGAAGGCGGCGGTATTGGTCGTGGTCGGGTTGGTGTTCGGCATTTCAAACACGGCGACGACGCCGCCCATGACCGCGGCCTGCGATCCGGTCTCCAGGTCTTCCTTCCACTCCAGGCCCGGCTCGCGGAAGTGCACCTGGGTGTCGATGACGCCCGGCATGGCCAACAGGCCCGTGGCGTCAAAGACCTCGGCGGCGCTGTCCTGCGACAAGTCGCCGAAAGCGGCGAAACGCCCCTTGTCGATGCCGATATCGCCCTTGCCACGCCCGGCGTGGTTGATGATGTCGGCATTGCGGATGATCAGGTCAAAGGTGCGAGCCACGGCAATCTCCCGGTTCAGGATTATAACGCGTCGGCGGGCTCCGGTTCCGGCTTGGGTTCGGGTTCCGGGGCGGCCTTGCGGCTATCGGCGACGGCGCGAATGCTCTCATAGACCGTGTCGATCGATAAATCGAGCATATGACAGACGCTTTGGCGAAGTTTCGGATCCGTCTCGCGGATCGCCTCGAAGCTGCGCGGGCCGCGAATGATGTGGACGTTGTCGCAGTCGAGATCGCCTTCAGGCGCGTCGACATCGTCGGTCGGGCCGAACAGGCCAAAGCTGTCAATGCCGGCGGCGGCGGCCAGGTGCAGCCAGATATCGTCATTGCCGATGAAAACATCGCCGTGACGGATGGCGGCGTAGGCACTCAAAAGGTCGAGCTTGCCGGTCAGCTCCATGACCTGGGCGCGCGGCGTCGCCATGCGCAGCGCCACGGCGGCGTCATGGTCGCTTTGGCTGCCGATAATCAGCAGCTTGGCATTGGGATAGGGCCCGTCTTCGCGCATCAGGCGCGTGGCGAGCACGGTAAAGCGCTCGGTCGGCCAGCGCTTGCCCAGCCAGGCTGCGCCGGGCGCCATGACAATCACCGGCCGGTTTTCACCGCGCGTGTCGTCGAGAAAGGTGCGTACGCCGGCTTCGCGCGCCGGGGTGATGTGAAGCTGGGGCCCCGCCTCCCCTTCGAGATGCAGCTTTTGCCGCAATTGCGCCAAGGGACCGGCCGGGTTGCCCCGGTCCAGGATGAACCGCGTCTTGGACTGCAGGAATCGCGACAGGAAGGCCACCACCGGATCGCGGCCGATATCGGCGAACAGTCCCCATTTTTGGCGAGACAGGCGCCAGGCCAGCTTGGCGCCGGCGAGGCTAAGCCACGAGCCTTCGAAGACTTGCAGATCGTCGATGCCGTCGTCATCTTGGTACAGTTCGCTTGCGGACTTTCCCGTCACCAGGGTGATGTGGGCATGCGGAATCTCGGCTTTCAGGCGGCTTATCACGCCGCTGATCGACAGGGCTTTCGCCGGCTCGCAGAGAGCCAGAATGAGAATGGGAAAGGTCGCTTTCATGCTACATACTTAATCCCGTCACGATTCCACGCAAGGCCGCTCTGGATTCTGCTCCATAACATCATGACCAAAATAGCTTTTTTGCCGCATCGTGCGATGATTCGCGTGTCCGGCCCCGACTGGGCGAAATTCCTCAAGGGCTTGTGCACGGCCCATATAGAGACCCTGGTTGCCGAGGTGCAACAGGACAGATTCGCCAGGCTGCATTATGGCGCGTTTCTGCGCCCCCAGGGCAAGATGATCGGCGACGCCCTGCTGCATGCTGTCGCTGCTGACGATATCCGGCTCGACGTGCCTCTAAGCGTACGCGATGAATTGCTGGCCAAGCTCAATATGTACAAGCTGCGCGCCCACGTGACGATCGAAGCCGTCGATACGCCGGTCTTCGTTGCGTTCGACGGCGTAGCGGACGACTTTTTTACGGATCCGCGTGCGGACGCTGTCGGATCGGCGTTTGGATTCGTCTACGGGCCGCATGAGGCCGATGCGTCCGCTGAAGACTGGGCGGCATGGCGCATGGACCTGGGCCTGAGTGATCCGGGCCTGGATTTCGGGCCCGACGAACTCTATGCCATCGACGCCAATCTCGACTTGCTGGGCGCCATCGACTTTCACAAGGGGTGCTATGTCGGACAAGAACTGACGTCGCGCATGAAGCGGCGCGGCCAGATCAAGAATCGGATCTTGCCCCTTCGCCACACGGGCACACTGATACAGGGCGCAGAGGTGCTGAACGGTGAGCTCAAGGCCGGGGAAGTGTTGGCATCAAGCGACGGCCATTCGCTGGCCTTGATGCGGATTGACCGCAGTGACGGCGAATTGACCTGCAACGCAACCCCCGTGCGGCTGCATACCCCCGACTGGTTGGCATCCGTCCATGAGACCAAAGGCGCCTGATATGACTGAACTTCGCCGCTGTGCCTGGCCCGGCACCGATCCGCTCTACATCGCCTATCACGACACCGAATGGGGCGTGCCGGAGTTCGACTCGCGCGCGCTTTGGGAAAAGCTGGTGCTCGACGGCTTCCAGGCCGGCCTGTCGTGGATCACCATCCTGAGAAAGCGCGAAGCCCTGCGCAATGCCTTCGCCGACTTCGATCCGGAGGTCGTCGCACGCTTTGGCGAAAAGGATGTCGAACGCCTGCTGCAGGATGCCGGCATCATCCGTTCGCGCGCCAAGATCACGGCCGCCATAGACAGCGCGCGGATCACGCTGGACCTTCGCGACAAGGGCACCGAATTCAAGGATTTCATCTGGCAGATCCAGGATCACAAGCCGCAGGTCAATCACTTTCAAAAGGGCGAAGTCCCGGCCGAGACCAAGACCTCGCAGGAATTGGCCAAGCTTTTGAAATCGAAGGGCTACAAGTTCTGCGGCCCCGTCATCGTCTATGCCTTCATGCAGGCGGTCGGCATGGTCAACGACCACGTTGTCGATTGCTTCCGCCATGACGAGGTTGCCGAGTTGATTAAAAAGGCATAGGCTTCCCTCATAACGCGCGAAACCAAGGGGGGCTTTGCATGACCGTGCCGTTGATGTTCCAGCCTTTGGCGAAGTACGCGCAGTTCGAGGGCCGTTCGCGGCGCTCGGAATTCTGGCTTTGGGTGCTGTTCCGCTATCTTGTCAGCATGGCCGTGGGCGCTATCGCCCTGGCGCTTCTGGCGCCGTTCTTTTCCCAAATCATCGCGCATCCGCAAATGGACCAGACGCAAGTCGCGTCCTTTATCGGCAAGCTATTCCTGGTGTACCCATTATATATGCTGGTCGAGCTGGGCTTGCTTGTGCCGAGCTTGGCCGTGGCGGTGCGCCGCCTGCACGACACCAACCGTAGCGGTTTGTGGCTCCTTATGCCGGTTGGCGTCGCCCTGGGCGGCCTTATCCTTTTGCTGATCGCCTGCGTCGTATTTGCCGTGAGTATCGGTCTCACGTCGGCCCAGCACAACACGTCCGCCACCGGCACTGCGGGGGCAGCGGGCGCCATGGGCTTTATCCTGGCCTACGCCATCTACATAATCGCCGTCTTCGCCGCCGAAATCATCATGCTGGTTTTCTTCGTCACCGAAGGCACCAAAGGCCCCAACCGTTTCGGCCCCGATCCAAAAGCTATCCCCCAACCCGAGGTTTTATAGACCATGGCCAATTCCAATGTTCCGCTGATATTCCAGCCGTTAGTGCGCTATGTCGATTTCAACGGCCGCTCGCGCCGTAGTGAATATTGGCTGTGGGCGCTGTTTCTGTTTCTGGTCAACGCCGCCCTGTCGGTCCTGCAGTTCAGCATGATGGGCGCCAATATGGCCGCCATGCAGAGCGCATCCCATTCGGACGCCGCAATGGCGGCCAATATGGGGACGGGTATGATCATCGGCCTGATCCGGCTCGTCGTGGGCCTTGGGCTTATCCTGCCGTCGATCGCGGTCGCCGTTCGCCGCATGCACGATATCAATCGCACCGGCTGGTGGATCGTCCTTCCGAACACGGTCTTTGTGATTGCCCTGATCGTCGTCATCTCGCTGACCGGCGCCGACTTCATGAAGCAAATCAGCCATGCCAACGCGAATTCCGGTGATACCAGCGCCATGATGGGCTTTGTCTTCTCGATGCTGCGCGCCTTTATGTGGGTTCTCCTCCCGACCCTGGCCGCCAAGGTGGTCACGTTTGTCTTCCGTGTCACCGAAGGCACCCGCGGGCCGAACCGCTATGGTCCGGATCCCAAGGGCTCCGCGCCCACAAACGTGTTCTGAGCCATGGCCGCCAAATCGAGGATCTTCCCCATGTTCCGGCCGATCGCGCGCTATGCCGATTTCGGCGCGCGTGCGACCCGGACCGAGTTCTGGCTGTTCCTTTTGTTCAACTACCTGGTCATCGCCGCCATAGCGGCCCTGGTCATCGGCGACTCGGCCCCCGGCGGACATGTCGACTGGGACAAGCTCCTGGCCAACTATATGCGCTTTGGCCCCTTGCTCAGCCTGTTCAACCTGGCGCTTTTCCTGCCGAACCTGGCCGTCCGCGTCCGCCGGCTGCACGACATCCGGCGCAGCGGCTGGTGGGTTGTGTTTCCCATGGTCGTGTCGGTGATCGCCTACATCGTCTTTTTCGTCGTCGAAGGCCCGGTCTTGTTACAGACCATGATGGACATGACCAAAAAGATGCAGGAGATGGGCGATCCGGCCGCGATAACGCCTATGGCGATCATGCGCCTGGAAGTTCCGATCTGGCAATTGATGCTGCCCTGGGTTCTCATTCCGACGCTGGTGGCGGAATTGATGATGTGGGTGGCCTATGCCTGGCCGGGCACCAAGGGCACCAATCGCTTCGGGCCGGACCCGCGTCTTGGCGCGCCAACCGAAGTGTTTTGACCCGGCTGGGCAAATCGGCTTATCAGCCTGTGCATGGCGGATTTTGCTTATGAATTGACGATCAGCGGGCGCGTTTGCGGCGTCGACGAAGCCGGCCGCGGCCCGTGCGCCGGGCCGCTCTGCGTTGCCGCCGTCATCCTCGATCCCGAGCGCTTTCCGGACGGCATCGACGATTCCAAGGCCTTGACCGAGGCCCGCCGCTTTGCCTTGGAGCCTCAGATCAAGGCCGCCGCCATCGCCTGGTCGGTCATCACGGTGACGGTCGAAGAGATCGATACGCTCAACATCCTGGGCGCTACGATGAGCGGCATGGCCCGCGCCGTCGAAGCCCTCGATCCTTATGCTCATCACGCCCTGATCGACGGCAATCGCTGCCCCAAGCTCAGCATTCCGTCGACCGCGGTCGTCAAGGGCGACAGCCTGTCGCTATCGATCGCCGCCGCTTCGATCCTGGCCAAGACGGCGCGCGACCGCATCATGATCGAGATGGACGCCCTCTATCCGGTCTACGGCTTCAAGAAACACAAGGGCTACCAGGCCGAAGCGCACCTCGAAGCGCTCCGCCTGCACGGCCCCTCGCCCATCCACCGCACCTCGTGGGCGACCATCCGCGACCTGACCGCCGCGGAATAAACAAACTCCCCGCTCTACCTGCATCCGAAGAGAACGCCCCTCCGAACGCCCTTGCGTTCGGCAAGCGCGACTGCGAGCTCGTGCGAGGAGCCTGTGCGGCGCTTGAGCACACAAAAATGGAACAAAAGGAATCCAAAACCGAGTCCGAAAAGACTCACCCCAAATTTTTGAATCGAAATGATTCTTGGCGAGTCAAGCGGTAAGACAATCTTAACCCGCAAGGATTCTAGTCCTTGGGATTCAAGACCTTATACCCGCCGGCAAAACGCCGCGCGGGCCTGCCGCGAAAGTGTCCCATGCCGAAGCTCAAACCCGCCTTCGCCCCCCTGCCCTCAGCCCCGCTCAAGCTCGACACCATCCATATCGGTGAGTGCATCGACGTGCTGAAGTCGCTGCCGGACGCTTCCGTCGACCTGGTCTTCGCCGATCCGCCCTACAACCTGCAGCTGGGTGGCGACCTGCTGCGCCCCGACAATTCCAAGGTCGACGCCGTCGACGACGAATGGGACCAGTTCGCCAGCTTCGAAGCCTACGACCAGTTCACCCGCGCCTGGATGAAGGAATGCCAGCGCGTGCTGAAGGACGACGGCGCCATCTGGGTCATCGGCTCCTACCACAACATCTTCCGCCTCGGCGTCGCCATGCAGGACATGGGCTTCTGGGTGATGAACGACGTCATTTGGCGCAAGTCCAATCCGATGCCGAACTTCAAGGGCACCCGCTTCAGCAATGCCCACGAAACCCTGATCTGGGCGACCAAGGCGCGCGGTCAGAAGCGCTATACCTTCAACTACGACGCGCTCAAGGCCTTCAACGAAGACACCCAGATGCGCTCGGACTGGACCATCCCCCTGTGCACCGGCGACGAGCGCCTCAAGGACGAAGCCGGCCAGAAGGTGCACCCGACGCAGAAGCCGGAATCCCTGCTCTATCGCGTCCTGCTGGCCTGCTCCAAGCCCGGCCACGTCGTGCTCGACCCCTTCTTCGGCACCGGCACCACCGGTGCGGCCGCCAAGCGTCTCGGCCGCCACTTCATCGGCATCGAACGCGACGAAACCTATGCCCGCCACGCCCGCGACCGCATCGCCAAGGTCGTGCCGGCGACCAGTGAAGACCTGGCCGTCATGGGCTCGAAAAAGGCCGAACCGCGCGTGCCCTTCGGCGCGCTGGTCGAAGCCGGCCTGCTGCGCGCCGGCGATACCCTCTACTGCCCGCGCGGCGAAAAGACCGCCCGCATCCGCGCCGACGGCTCGCTGGTCCACGGCGCCCTCTCGGGCTCGATCCACAAGATGGGCGCCATGCTGGAACACGCCCCGGCCTGCAACGGCTGGACCTACTGGCGCTTCAAGACCGACGCCGGCCTCAAGCCGATCGACGACCTGCGCTCCCGCATCCGCGCCACCATGAACTAGGGGCAAGCCCCTCCATGTCCTTTTTCAAGCGAAAAAGCATGAGTCAGCCAGTGCCATGCCCTTCTGCATGGCACTGCTTCCGTTTTGAAATGTCGTCAGACCGGGAACGATGCGTTGATAGCGACGGTCGATCAGTCTTCCATACGCGGGTTGGTTACCGCACGAACGTTTTTCGTCGCGGCCTGCCTCTGACTTAGGACGGGCGTAGGATTAAAAATCCGACCCAAGGGGCTCTCGAGGATTGCCTGACCTGACGCTCTCTCCCGATCTGACGACTCGCCGGGACGAGGATAGCTACGGTGGCGGTGCCACCGCCTGTCCTATCGCCCAAGCGAACCCGCAAAGTTCCCGCGCGATGGCTGTGACCACGACTGTCGGCTTTTTACCGCTGGCGCTGAGCTTGCGATAACGATCACAAAGACGCACCTGAGCTGTCCAAGCGATGTCGCGCACGGGCTTTGGTTGTTTAGAAACGATATCGGTCTTGCCGGAGGAGACACGCGCTTGATAGCGATAGCTCCAGGCAGCCTCGACCAGCATCCGGCGGGCTTCACCATTGCCGGCACGCGTGATGGAGCCACGACGTATCCGGCTGCCGCTAGAATGTTCCGATGGTGTCAAGCCCAGATAGGCCATCAACTGGCGTGGCTTCTCGAACCGGCTCATGTCACCGACGCTCGCGACGAAGATCACGGACGAGATCAGGTCGATGCCCCTGATGGCCCGCAGCGCCTCGACCAAAGGCGCCATCGACCAATCCGGTAGCATGGCCGATATGCGGGACTCCAACTGATCGCGCCGGTTTTGCGCCGTCCAGACCGCTTCGACATAATCCTGGAAAACGATCTGATGCGTGGTTTGTTCAAAGCTCTGGGCGGAAAGCCATCGCCGGTGGCGCAGTGTCCAGTTCTTACCCGTCTCATAGGTTCTGCCATGTCGAAGCAGGAAGGCGAGCAATTGCTGTCGCGCTCGCATCAACTGCATGACGGCATCCATGCGCGCCCGAACCAGGTCGCGAATGGCTTCGTGAACCGGATCGGGAACCCAGACCGCCGTCAGGTCACCATGGCGATGCTGCAAAGCCAACATCTCCGAATCTCGTCGATCTGTCTTGATACGGTCGCCGGGCTTGCGGGCGATCAGGCTCGGGGCGGCAAGCGTGCAACCATGTCCAAGCGCGATGAGCTGGCGGTAGATTCCATACCCACACCCTCCAGCTTCGTAGCAAAAGTCCAACCGGTCGCCATCCTTCGACAGGCGACGGGCTAACTTGGCAATATCGGCCGGGGTGTTTGGAAGTGCGCCGATGAAGCGAACCGCCCCGTCTCTTCCTTCTTCCGCAACCGTGGCGGAGATACTGGCCTTATGAACATCAAGGCCAACGTAAAGTGTCCTCTGCATGATCCTCTCCAGTCAAAACACCGTGCCACAGGCGGCACGATGGCTCGACAGTGAAGGATCGAGCGCTAACCGGCCAGACGGCGCTCGAAAGGACATACGGACTTAGGACCGGAACTTGGAGACTGACGAGCCGGCGGATCAGTTTCCAAGGGCGGTGCGGCGGCAAGATCAGTGCCCCGCCACCGCGCCCAGTTTGTAGGCCAGGCCGACATAGAAGATCTGGCCCGGAATCTTCAGGTCGCTGATATTGGTGAATTGCGGGGTCACCGCCTCCTGCTTGAAGCGCGCGCTCTTGAAGACGTCGTTGACATTGACCACCAGCTTCAACCGCGTCGACAGCTTGCGACTCCACGACAGGTTGGCGACGCTCAAGCCCTGCTCGGTGCCGTCGGCGGCCAGGGTCTTGCCGCTGAGTTGCCCCTGAAGCTGCAGACTGTCGACCGTGGTCGGCGACCAGGTCACGGTCGCCTTGCTTTGCTGCGTCAGGATCGATTGCCTGACCTCGACCATGTCGACCGGCGCCGTCTGGGCGGCGCGGAAGATGTCGCTGCTCAGCGACAGGCCGATCGTCTTGGTCGGATGCCAGTCCAGCGACAGGTCGACGCCGTCAGTCGAGCCATGGCCGGCATTTTCCTGCGTCGAGATCAACACCGTATCATTGCCGGGCGCATAGTAGCTGTCGTCGGTAATGGTGTCGTGCAACTGCCGCATATAGGCCGTGGCGCCGAACGTCACCGGTTTGGTGGTGTAGGTATAGCCGGCTTCGAATGAGTCGGTCTGGCCCGGCTTCAAGTTGGGATTGCCGAAGGCCTCGTCCTGGGCGTCGATCTGGAAGACCAGTGGATCAAGCTGGCTGATATCCGGCCGGTCGATGCGGTGGCTATAGGTGAACTTGATCTTGCTTTTCGCCGTCAGGTCGCGGCTGACAAACAGGCTTGGGCTCCACTCGAGGTCGGACGTCTCGGCGAAGCCATCGGTGCGCGACTGCCGCATCCGGGTCAGCATGTTCTCGACGCGCAGGCCGCCCTCGACCAGCCATTTGCCCAGCGGATGCTCGTAGTCGACATAGGCGGCGCTCAGCGTCTGGTCGGCCAGGAAGCGGCTGTTCAGGCCGGGCGTCGGGTCGATCGTTTCCGCGCCGGTCGCCGGATCGATATTGGAGCCGTATTGCAGGCTCTCGTCGCGATCGCTTTCGACATCGAAGCCGGTCTTGAACTGGATGTCCTGGCCCAGCGGCAGGATGTAGTCGCCATTGACGTCGTCGCTGAGCTCGCGCTCGCTGCGCCGGCGGCGATAGACGTCCTCGGGCTCGACCGGCACGTCGAAAGTCTCGAAATAGCGCGTGTCCGAAAGATTGTCGTCCTCCTCGTGCCGCCATTGCAGCGTCAGGGTCTCGCCGTCGCGCGTGCCCTTGTGCTTGTAGGTCGCACTGGAGGCATTGTCGTTATAGAACTGTCGCGCATCGGTGTCGGTTTCGGTCTTGCTGAGCACGCTGGACGGATCCGACGGATCGACGAAGGCGGCAACATCCTGGTCGTGGCGCGGCCGGTGGCGGACGACCTCTTCTTCGCTGAGGCTCACCGTGTCATCGTCGTCGAAGGCATAGGTCACGCCCAAGTCTTCGGTCGTATGGCCGAAATGCACAGACAACGGCATGCGCGAAATCAGATGCGTCGTCTCCACGCCGTTGGCGGTTGTCGTGCGATCGCCGTCGATCAGGTTGTCGCGGATGTCCTGGCGGAAATTGAAGCTACCGGTAAAGGTCCATTTGCCCACGCCGACCGATCCCGACAGCGTGCCGTTATAGCGCCCCGACGGACCGGCATTGAGGATCAGGTCGCCGGTCGGCGCCTGGCCATTGGTCTTCTTGGTGATGATGTTGATGACCGTGGCCGCGTCGGTACGGAATTCGGCGCCGGGATTGGTCACCACCTCGACGCGGGCCACCGTATTGGCCGGCATGCTTTCCAGCGTCGCCGCCAGGTTATTGCCGCGCAAAGCCGGCGACGGCTTGCCGTCGATCAGCACCTGGACCGAACCGCCGCGCACGCTGACATTGCCATTCGAGTCGACATTGACCGAGGGAAGCGTGCCGAGGATGTCGGAGACATTGCCGGTCGTCGCCTGCGGATTGTCCTTGAGGTCGTAGACGATGCGGTCGATCTTGTGCACCACCGTCGGGGGCTTGACGGTGATGACGACCGTGGTCGGCGCCGGTTCAGGCATGGCGGGATTTGCTGTAGATTGGGCCATCGCCTGGCTCGCCGTCAAAGCCACCAAACCCATACCCGTACCGATGATCCGCCGCATAGTCGCCCCGCCGTTGTGCGGTGCGAAAGAGCCGCCGGATTCCGGCCAATTTGTGTCGCGTCCGCCGGCATGCGGATTAAGTTTATGTCATGAATTTTCTTTAATGCAGGCCTTGCCCAGCCCCGGAACTAGGGCTGGTCGTTGACCGCGAGATCGGTCCGGGTAAGCCCCTTGTCGCTGGCGACATCGCCGCCGTCCGTGCGATTGAACTGGCAAGTCAGCGACAGGGTTCGCCCGGCCGTCGACGACCCGTCGCGCGCCCGCGCGCCGACAACGAAGGTGCGGGCATTTTCAACACCGATCCGCACGAAGTTCTGGTCGGCCATGCTATTGGGCGCGGCCGTACAATCGCTCATATGTCCGTCACCACCGACTGTGCAGACGATGTCGAAGGTTTTGCCGCGATCCGCCAGGTCATAGTCCGTCGCGTCGGGCTGATAGCGTACCGGCTGCGGTTGTTGCACGACACTGACGTCGTTGAGATACATGGTGTTTTGAGGCTGGGCGCTTAGGCCTTGGACATTTTGCGCGAGGGCGATGCCCGGGATTACCCCGGCGATGGCAACCGCCGCCGCAATTTTCATCGCGTTCATAGGTGTTTTCTCCGGACGCTCACCAAATCAACCTAACCAAGGAAAATGAACGGGCCAATGGGCGGGACGGTGGCATTAAATCAAGCGCCGATAAAACCCTTCACAGCCTTGCGAAATACGGTCGGCAGCGTTCCGGCCTCGGCCAATGATAGCCACTGCCAGTCATTGTGCGCCCGCAGAAGCGCCTCCCGCTCATCCTTGGTCGGCCGGATCACCCAGATTTGCTGGGTCAGGGCAAAGTGCGTAAAGACATGTTCGTAGGCGCCGGCAGTCTCATAGGCAAACGTGCCCAATACCGCCCTCGCCTCCGCCTCACCCCAAGGCGCCTCACGCCACGGCGTATGAGGCACGCCCAGCATGCCGCCCAGCAAACCCTTGTCGGCGCGGCGCTCGGCCATGAACCCTTCGCCGTCGGTGAACAGGAAGGCGACCCCGTGCCGGCGTGGCTTGGCCGCTTTCGCCGCCTTGACGGGAAAGCGCTCGGGCTGCCCCAAGGCAAAGGCCGCGCAGCCCTCGCGCAAAGGACACAGCAAGCACAGCGGTGACTTGGGCCGGCAAATGGCCGTCGCCAGGTCCATCAGCGCCTGGGGCCAGTCGCCGGCGCGCTCGGCGCCAACCCATTGCCCCGCCGCGTCGCGAACCAATGGCCTGGCGCCGGGTAGAGGCTCTTCGATCGCATAGAGCCGCGTCATGATCCGTTCGATATTGCCGTCGACGACATTGGCCGCCTGACCGAAGGCAATCGCCGCAACCGCGGCGGCCGTATAGGGGCCAAAGCCCGGCAGTTTCAGCAATTCGGCTTCGCTGGCGGGAAACCGCCCGCCATGATCGCGCACAACGGCGCGGGCGCATTTGATCAGGTTGCGCGCCCGCGAATAGTAGCCAAGCCCCGCCCACTCGGCCATGACCCGTTCGTCCGGCGCCGCAGCCAGGTCGCCAACCGTCGGCCAAAGCGCCAGGAACTTCTCGTAATAGGGGGCGGCATGCGGCACCGTCGTCTGCTGCAGCATCACTTCGGACAGCCAGACGCGATAGGGATCGGCTTGGCCGCTTCGTCTCCAAGGCAGGTCCCGGCCATTGGCGTCATACCACCGCAAAAGATCCGCACGCAAAGACGCGACAAGTTTCACGTCCTTCACTATACTCGACACCATGAAACGCTCCCTGCCCTCTCTTGAGGAGTCCGTTCGCATCCTGCGCACGACTCACACCAAGCGCGCGCCTCGCGCTGGGCCACCCGTACAAAAACAGGTTCAGCCCCTGCTGAAAAGCCTGCAGGCGCGTTTCGAAGCCAATGACGATGGCGCCGGTAAGCTTAAAGGCCGGTGGAACGAGGTCGTCGGCGAGCAATTATCGAAACTGTGCGAGCCCGTGCGCATCATCAAGGGCAAGGGAAAGCCCGGCACGCTGGAGGTCCGCGTCGCCGGCGCCTACGCGCCCCTGATCCAGCATCAGTCCCAAGTGGTTATCGACCGCATCAACCTCTATCTCGGCACGGGCACGATCGACCGGTTGCGCCTGATCCAGGGACCGTTGAGCGTCAAGCCGCAGGCTACGCAACCGGCGCGCCCCAAACCGCTCAACGCCACCGAAGAGCTGCGGCTGCGCGATGAGGTCAGCAACGTCGCCAACGAAAAACTGCGTGAAGCCCTGCTGAAACTGGGGCGCGGCGTGCTGCAAAAGTCGAAACGCGGCACGTCTTGAATTTGGGCCCTGATCTCGCCGCAATCGCTTGGTTTACAATCTCGGTTGACAAAGACCGCTTCCTCCTGTCTCAAAAGCGGCCATATTCTTTAGCGGGGCCCAGCATGAACACCCTTCTCTCCAAACCGGTTCGCACCATCGCGCTTGGCCTCGTCATGGGCCTGGCCCTCATTGCCACGGGCTGCAGCAAGTCGGGGGCGTCGACCGCGACGGTCTCGGCCAACGACATGAGCGAAGGCGTACCGACCGCCAAGGTCACCGTGGTCGAATATGCCTCGGTCGCCTGTCCGATCTGCGCCCGCGTCAACCAGGAGATCATGCCGGCCTTCAAGGCCAAATATGTCGATACCGGCAAGGTGCGCTACGTCTACCGCCCGATGATGACCGGCAATGAATCGGTCGCCACGGCCGGCCACCTGCTGGCGCAATGCGCCGGCAAGGACAAGTTCTTCAAGGTCGTCGACGCCATCATGCGCAGCCAGGACGAGATGAACCAGGGCGGCGCGCCCGAACAATACGTCAATGCCCGCCCGGTCCTGCTGGGCATTGCCCAGTCCGCCGGCCTGTCGGAAGAACAGTTCAGCACCTGCATCCAGGATCCCAAGGGGATCACGGCGCTGAATGACATCAACGAGCAGGCGCTGAAGGACGGTGTCGAAGCCACCCCGACCTTCTTCGTCAACGGCAAGAAGATGGAATTGCACAAGGGCGACATCACGGACTTCGACGCCGCCATCCAGCCCCTGCTGAAGTAAACGGCAGACAGAAGAAACAAGACGCATGCGCATCCTCGCGATTTTGGCTGCCCTTGTATCCTTCGCGTTCGCGCCGCCGCTTTATGCACGCCAGGCGACGGACGACCACGCGCCTAGCCCGGCCACAGCCCTTTTCTCCAGGGAAGTGGATGGCGATCACGGTATGGGCAATCCCCAGGCGCCGGTAATCGTCATCCAGTATGGATCCGTAGCCTGCCCGATCTGCGCCCGGGTCAATGCCCAGTTCCTGCCGACCTTTAAGGCGAAGTATGTAGACACTGGAAAAGTGCGCTATATCTACCGCCCAATGATGACCGGCAACGTGGCCGTCGCTGCGTCCGGCCATCTGCTGGCTCAGTGCGCCGGTAACGACAAGTACTTCGCAGTGATCGATGCCATCATGCGCCGTCAAGATGAGATGGACCAGGGTGGCCCGCCGGAACAGTACAGCAATGCACGCCAGGTCCTTTTAGATATCGCCCATTCGGTCGGCCTGAATGAAGACCAGTTCGACACCTGCATCACCAATGTTAAGGGTATAGAGGCGCTGAACGACATCAATGACCAGGCCCTGAGGGCCGGCGTGGACGCCACCCCGACCTTCTTCGTCAACGGCAGGAAGTTGATGTTGCGTACAGGCGATATCGCGGATCTCAGTCAAGACTTCGCCACCGCCCTTCAACCGATGTTGCCATAGGTCATCCATGCGAACCCCAGTTATCCTTGCCACACTCATCACAGCCTTGATCGCCGCGCCAGTGGTCGCCCAGGAAGTGCCGGGCGATCATGCGCTGGGCAACCCGAAGGCGCCGGTGACGGTCGTCGAATACGCGTCGGTGGCTTGCCCCTACTGCGCCAATTTCAACGCCACCGTCATGCCGGAGTTCAAGGCGAAATTTATCGACACCGGCAAGGTGCGCTATATCTACCGGCCAATGCTGACCGGCGTCCAGACGATCGCCGTCTCCGGCGAGCGTCTGGCCGAATGCGCCGGCAACGAGAAGTATTTCTCAGTGATCGACGCCATGATGCGCGGCCAGAAGGAATACTACGCCTATGGCGAAAGCGATGTGTTCGCCCGTCCGATCCTGCTGCGCATCGCCAAGTCCTTCGGCTTCGATGAAGCTGCCTTCGACAAGTGCGTCATCGATCCGGCCGGTTTGAAAGAGCTGAACGCCCGCAACGACAAATATCTCGAATCGGGCATCCACTCGACGCCGACCATCGTCGTCAACGGCAAGGAACTGGTCGATCCGAGCCTGAAGGCCTTGTCGGCTGCCGTTGAGGCCGCGCACTAGCGGACCGCAAGCACTCGCCAACAGGGTCCTCTAGCCAAGCCTGGCGAATTGCCCTCATATATGCCGTTTACGAATCATTAACGCGCTCGCATGCCGGGCGCCCAGGCGCGTCCTTGCAGTTTCAGAAGATCAAACTTTCCGGGTTCAAGTCCTTCGTCGATGCGACCGAATTCCGCATCGATCCCGGTCTCACCGGCATCGTCGGTCCCAATGGCTGCGGCAAGTCGAACCTGCTGGAAGCCCTGCGCTGGGTGATGGGTGCGACCTCGGCCAAGGCGATGCGCGGTACCGGCATGGACGACGTCATCTTCGCCGGTTCCGACAAGCGCCCGTCGCGCAACTGGGCCGAAGTCACCCTGACGATCGACAATGCCGACCGCCTGGCGCCCCAGCCCTTCACCGACCAACCGGTGCTCGACGTCGCCCGGCGCATCGACCGCGGCGAAGGCTCAACCTACCGCGTCAACGGCAAGGAAGTCCGCGCCAAGGACGTCACCCTGCTGTTTGCCGATGCCTCCACCGGCGCCAATTCGCCTGCCCTCGTCCGCCAGGGCCAGATTTCCGAACTGATCGGCGCCAAGCCGCAGAACCGCCGCCGCGTCCTGGAAGAGGCCGCCGGTGTGTCGGGCCTGCACACCCGCCGCCACGAGGCCGAGCTGCGCCTGACCGCGGCCGAAGCCAACCTCTCGCGTCTGGACGATATCGCCCGCGAACTGGACACGGCGCTGGGCCGCCTCAAGCGCGAAGCCCGTCAGGCCGAAAAGTACCGCAAGATCTCCGCCGAGATCCGCGCCCTGCAAAAGTCGATCATCCATGCCCGCTGGCTGGAAGCGCGCGCCCAGCTCGAGGCGGCCAATAGCGACATGCAGGCCCAATCGGCCCGCGTCGAGGAGACGACCCGCGCCGCCGCCTTGGCCCAGACCACCGCCTTGACCGCCAATGAGGCCATCGCCCCCTTGCGTGAGGAAGAACAGGTCGCGGCGACGGTCATGCACCGCCTCTCCATCGAGAAGGAGCGGCTCGACCTCGAGGAAAAGCAGGCAGCCGGCGAGATCGCGCGCCTGAAGGCGGATATCGCCCGCCTGCACAGCGATTTCGAGCGCGAACGCGACCTGTCGGCCGACGGCACGGTCCAGGTCGAGCGCCTGCAATCCGCCCTCACCCGCGTCCAGGCCGAAATTAAAGAGGCGCCGTCGCGCGAGCCCGAGCTCAAGGCGGCCCTTGCGACCGCCGAGGAGGCGCGCGTCGCCGCCGACCGCGCCATCGAGGCCCTGGCCGCCGAACAGGCCGCCCAGGCCGAGCGTCAGCGCCTGGAAGCAACGCGCCTGCAGGAAGCCAAGTCGCGCTTCGATCGCTTGAGCGCGCAACTGGCGACCGCGCACCGCGACCGCGAGGTGCTGGGCACGTTCGACTATGCCGCGCTCGATCGCCTCAAGGCCGAGGCGGCCAAGGCCCAGGCCGAGATGGAGGCCGCGCGCAGGACCGCCGACGCGCTTGAGGGCCAGCGCGTGGCCTTGGTGAATGCCGAGGCCCAGGCGCGCAAGACGATGCGCGAAACCGAGGATGGCCTGGGCCGCATGACCGCGGAGGCGCGCGGCCTGTCGCAGATCCTGACCAGCGGCACAAAACCGGGCGGCAAGGATGAGGGCCGCCCCGTGCTCGACCAGGTCAAGCCGGACAAGGGCTATGAACTGGCCCTTGCGGCGGCGCTGGGCGACGACCTCAACCTGTCCCTGTCCAAGCGCGCCCAGCAAACGGCCCTGGCCTTCTGGAGCGAGGATTTCGAATCACAAGCGGCGCACATCGATATCGGCGCGCTGGGCGTCGTCCCGCTGTCGGCCCACGTCAAGGCGCCTCAGGCGCTTTCCTTGCGCCTATCGACGGTCGGTATCGTCGCCAGCGCCACCGAGGGCGATGCCCTTCAGGGCCGGCTGCCGGTCGGCGCGCGCCTGGTGTCGCAGGACGGCGACCTGTGGCGCTGGGACGGGCTGATCGTCCGTGCCAAGGCGCCAAAGCCCGCGGCGGTACGCCTGGCCCAACGCAATCGCCTCGAGGATATCGAGCGCGACATCGATACCTTGAAGCCGAAGTTTACCGAGGCGCAAAAGGCCCAGGCCGGTGCCGCCGACGCCCAGAAAAAACACGACGACGCCCTGCGCGCCGCCCGCGCCAAACTGCCAGATCTCGAACGCAATGCCCGCTTCAGCCAGGCGGCCGTCGAGGAGCGCCTGCGCGCCCAGACGCAATACGAGGCCCGCCTGGAAGCCGTCGAGGCCAGCCTGAAGCGTTTCGAGACCGAGCATAACGAGGTCGAACACCTCTATAAGGCGGTCATGGCCTCGCAGTCGCAGGCCGTCCACATCGACGGCATGGCCGACAAGTTGGCCATCGCCCGCAAGACCGCCGAAATCCATCGCCAGGCGGCGATGAAGGCGCGCGCCGACCTCGACCAGGACCTTCGCGACCGCCAGGCGCGCGAAGGCCGTGAACGCACCATTACCCGCGAACTGGGCGAATGGTCACGCCGCACCAGCGAATCAGGCTCTCGGCTGGGCAAGTTGCAAAAGGACGAGGACGGCGTTCGCATCGCCCTGGAAAAGGCCCAGGAGGCGCCGCGCGCCTTCGAAGGCCGGCGGCTGCACCTGGTCGACCAGATCGCCATCGCCGAAAAGCGCCTCGCCGAAGCCCGCGACACGTTAAACGCCGCCGAGGACGGGCGCCGGGAGGCCGATGGCGCCCTGCGCACGACCGAGCAGGCGGCCGCCACGGCGCGCGAGGCGCGCGCCGGCGCCTTTGCCCGCCTGGAGGCGGCGCAGGCCAAGGCCGACGATATCGCGGCCAATATCGCCGAACAGACCGGCGGCACGCCGGACGAGCTGGGGCAAAAACTGCGCGAGGAGGCCATCGCCACGCCGGCCGATGCTTCGGGCGCCGAATCACTTCTGTCGGGCCTGGAACGCGAACGCGACCAACTGGGCGCGGTCAACCTGCGCGCCGAGGAAGAAGCCGCCGAGTACGAGAGCCGGCTCGACACCTTGAGCCGCGAACGCCAGGACCTGATCACCGCCATCGGCAAGCTGCGCGACGGCATCAATGAACTGAACGCCGAAGGCCGCGAACGCCTGCTCAAGGCCTTCGACATCATCAACGAGTATTTCAAGACGCTGTTCGTCGCCCTGTTCAACGGCGGCTCGGCCGAGCTGCGCCTGGTCGAATCGGAAGATCCGCTGGAGGCCGGCCTGGAAATCTACGCCTGCCCGCCCGGCAAGCGTCTGTCGACCATGAGCCTGATGTCGGGCGGCGAGCAGGCCCTGACGGCGACGGCCTTGATCTTCGGCGTCTTCCTGGCCAATCCGGCGCCGGTCTGCGTGCTCGACGAAGTCGACGCACCGCTCGACGACGCCAATGTCGACCGCTATTGCCGCCTGCTCGACGAGATGCGCACGCGCACCAAGACGCGTTTCATCGCCATCACCCACAATCCGGTGACCATGTCGCGCATGGACCGCCTGTTCGGCGTGACGATGAGCGAGCGCGGCGTGTCGCAACTGGTCAGCGTCGATCTGTCGCAGGCCGCCGAGATGGTGGCCGAGAACGTCGCTTAACTGGAATCAAAATATACTTTCGCAAAACCGTCTAGACGCAGGTTATCAAAGCGTAGGCCTTGACCATGCGGGCTTTGGCGGGCGTTCGCGCGCGAATAAAATTGCGCCAGCGTTGTCATTTAAGGGTATAAAATACCAAAAATTCCAAGCCCTAAGGCTTATATTACGGGCGTTGCGTTCTTAAATGACATCATCCGCCACTTTGTCGCCCGACTTTGCTTGACCTTTAGGGAGGTCTTGAGTAGGTTCCGCGCCGTTCGAAGCCGGGATAGCCTCATGTTATTCCGCCTGTTGAGTGCTGAACGTGACAGAAGAACCCGATGACCGGGATCCCGATGGCAAAGCCCTGAAAGATCTCGATGCCCGTCTGAACGCCATCGACGCACGCAAGCGTCAGGTCAAGGACGCGCCGGCCGAAGCCGGCATGAACGCGGGGTATCAGGCCCTGGGCAGTTTGTTCGGGGGTATTCTGGTCGGTCTCGGCCTTGGGTGGGTTGTCGACCACTATGTCCACACGACGCCGTGGGGCATGCTTGTCGGCACACTCTTGGGTCTGGTCGCTGCGATCTATACGATCGTCAAGGTGGGCCAGGACCGCCCGTAACAGGTCTCCCTTCCCAGGGGTCTTCGTAAAAAAGATCATTTCCCTGTCGCGCGCCTGCGCGGCCGGCAACGTACAAAGGTTAAACGGCGGATGGCCATCGACCCGTTAGAACAGTTCAAGATCGAGAAGGTCGTCTCGCTGCCCGGATTCGACATCGGCGGCGTGCATTTCGATCTCAGCCTCACCAATTCGGTGCTGGCGATGATGATCGCGGTCGGCCTGACCCTGCTGTTCTTCACCCTGACGACGGCGCGCGCCAGCATCATCCCGGGCCGCGGCCAAGCGATGGCCGAAGGCGTGTTTGGGCTGATCAACGACCTGACCGAATCCATTATCGGTCACGACGGCAAGCAATTCTTCCCGTACGTCTTCACGCTGTTCCTGTTCATCCTGAGCTGTAACCTCGTCGGCATGTTCACCTATTTCACCGCGACCTCGCAGATCGCGGTGACCCTGACCCTGGCCGCCATGACCTTCCTGCTGGTCATTGTCGTCGGCGTCGTCCGCCACGGCATCGGCTTCTTCAAGATGTTCCTGCCCTCGGGCGTGCCGTGGTACATCGCGCCCTTGATCATCCTGATCGAAATCGTCTCCTTCGTGGTCCGCCCGATCACCCTGACCTTGCGTCTGTTCGGCAACATGGTCGGCGGCCACATCGTGCTCAAGGTGTTCGCCAGCTTCATCCTGATGGCTGCCGCCGCCGGCATCACCACGGGTGTGCTGATCGGCGCCCTGTCGCTGAGCACCATGGTCGCCCTGACCACCCTCGAATTCCTGGTCGCCTACCTGCAAGCCTTCGTCTTCGCGGTGCTGGCCTGTGTCTACATCAGTGACGTGGTCAATATCGGCCACCACTAATCGTTTCCAACGCTTTATCCCTACACCTACGGAGCTTACCCAATGGACGCTGCTTCCACTCAAATGATCGAAACCGGCCTGCGTGACATCGGCGCCGGTCTGGCGACCCTCGGCATGATCGGCGCCGGTATCGGCCTCGGCATCCTGTTCGGCAACTACTATGTCGGCGCCCTGCGCAACCCGTCGGCCGCCAAGTCGCAACAAACCAACCTGTTCATCGGCATGGCCTTGACCGAAGCGCTTGGCATCTTCGCCTTCGTCGTCGCCCTGCTGATCCTCTTCGTCGTTAAGTAAGGACCGGCGGGTCTCCCGCCGTTCATGGATAGATCATGATTGCAACTTCCGCCGACGCCACAGGTTCCGCGTCCGACGCCGCCTCCGACACCGGGTTCAGCGCTTCTGCGACTGCACCTACCGTCGTGGCGTCGACGGTGCCGCTGACCAACACCGCGCAACTGGCCCAGGCTTCGTCCTCGGCCGGCGCGGCAACGGCGACCACGGAAAAGCCGGCTGAAGAAGGCGGCATGCCGCAGCTCAAGACTGAATACTGGCCCGGCCAGATCGCTTGGCTGCTGCTCATCTTCGCCGTCTTCTTCGTGATCATGGCCAAGGTGTTCGCGCCGCGCCTGCGTCAGGTCATCGACCGTCGCGGCGAGGCCATCGCCGAGGACCTGGCCAATGCGCGCGCCAATCGTGACGAAGCCGAGGCCCAGGCCAAGCAGGCTGCGGCCGAAACGGCCGCGGCCCATGTCGCGGCCAAAAAGCTGGCGGCGGAAGCCGTCGCCCGCTCGAATGCCGAGATCGCGGCGGTGCAAGCCGATGAGGACAAGAAGCTCAACGCCCGCTTGGGTGAAGCCGATGCCCGCATCCGCGCCGCCCGCGACGAAGCCATGAGCCACGTCCGCGACATCGCTACCGACACCGCCCAGGTCCTGCTCGAAAAGCTGACCGGCAAGGCGGCGACCGCCACGGCGCTGAAGTCCGCGCTTGGCAAAGTATCCTAAGGGAAAGATATCGTAATGTTCAATTTTGCAGATATCGAAACCTGGGTCCGCATCGCGCTGGTCATCTTCTTCGTCATCCTGATCGTCGCCCGCGTACCGGGCAACATCTGGAAGTCGCTGGGCGACACCGGCACGGCCGTCCGCGCCGAACTCGACGAGGCGGTGCGCATCCGTACCGAGGCGCAGGAACTGCTCAACCGCATCAAGGCCGACCGCCTGAAGGCCGAGCAGAAGGCGCGCGAGATCATCGCCCTGGCTGAAGAAGAAGCCCAACGCATGGCCGCCGAGGCCCGCGCCAAGCTCGAGGACAACATCAAGCGCCGCGAAGCCCTGGCCGAACGCAAGATTGCCCAGGCCGAGGCCCAGGCCGCCGCCGACGTCAAGGCAGCCGCCGCCGACCTGGCCGCGCAACTGGCCGAGACCATCCTGCTCGAACGTGCCCAAAAGGCCGGTACCGACGCCCTGGTCGACAAAGCGATCGGCCAGCTCGAAGGCCGTTTCAACTAGGCTTTTGAGTCTCCTGTAAATTCATAAAGCCCGGCCATCACAGGCCGGGCTTTATGTTGTCCACATTTTATCCACAGACCCCGTTCCGCGATTAACAGGCGGGAAAGCCTATTGCGATAAATTACACGCGTGGCGGGTATTAACGCCACGATTAGTGCAATCGTTTTCAGAGCAAAATGCGATGGTCAGCGTATTCGAATGTGTCGCCGGACAACATAATTTCTGGCTTGTCCTCCTCGCCGCGGCGGTCTGCATCGCGGGGGCGTGGACCATTCTGCGGCTATTCCAGCGGGCCCAGGCGACCACGGGCACGCAAAGCATCGGCTGGCACTTCCTGACCGCCGTCGCGGCCGGCTCGTCGATCTGGTGCACCCATTTCATCGGCGTCCTGGCCTACCGGCCGCCGACGCCGGTGACCTTCGATCCCGTCCTGACCATCCTCTCCCTGTTGATCGCCATTGCCGGCGCGGCCCCGGGCTTTGTCCTGGCGGCCCGGGGCCGCTCGATGCGCGCCTCAGCCCTTGGCGGCGCCGTCCTCGGCCTGGCCATCGCCGCCATGCACTATACCGGCATGCTGGCCTATCGCGTCGAAGGCATCGTGACGTGGGACCAGGTCTACCTGGTCGCCTCCATCCTGATGTCGGTCGGCTTCGCGGCCACCGCCATGGTCTTTGCTACCCGGACACAGCCCCGCGATAAATATATTGCCTGGGCCGTGCTGGTCCTGGCGATCGTCAGCCTGCATTTCACCGGCATGACCGCCTTTCATATCCATGCGCTGGACATCATCCCCGGCTACACCAATCCGGCCGCCATGGAAGCCTTGGCCCTGGCCGTCGCCGTCGTCGGCTTGCTGATCATCGGCACCGGCTCGGCCAGCTACCTGATCGACGACCAGATGCGCAGCGATTCGTTTCACAAGTTGCGCCACATGGCGCTGAATGACCCCCTCACCGGCTTGCCAAATCGCTCCGGCTTCAGCGACCGCCTCAGCCAGGACGTCGCCCGCGCCGACAGCGGCGGCACAGGCTTCTCGCTGATCGTCATCGATCTGGATCGCTTCAAGGAAATCAACGACGTCCGCGGCCACAGCGCCGGCGACGAAGTGCTGATCACGCTGGCGCACCGCATGACCCAACACCTGGCGTCCGGCGAATTCATCGCCCGCCTGGGCGGTGACGAGTTCGCCGCCATTCATCGCGATGATGCGGTCTCCGATCTCTCCGCCTTTCTCGAAAGGCTGGAAGTCGCCCTGTTCCAGATGGTGTCGCTGGGCGCTTATGAAATCGCGCCCGGCGCCAGCATCGGCGTCGCGCGCTATCCGCGAGACGCCGGCGACCGAGAAACCCTGATCAACAATGCCGACCTGGCCATGTATCGCGCCAAGACCGACCCAAACAAGCGGGTGTGCTTTTACGAACCGTCGATGGACGAAGCCGTGCGGGCGCGCCGCGCCCTGGCCGGCGACCTGCGCGACGCCATCGCCCGCAACCAGTTGGTCGTCTATTATCAGCCGCAAAACAGCGTCTCCACCGGCGAGATCACCGGGTTCGAGGCGTTGGCGCGCTGGACGCACCCGTCAAAAGGGCCGATCGCGCCGTCGGACTTCATTCCGCTGGCCGAGGAAACCGGCCTGATCATGGATCTTGGGGAATGGGTGCTGCGCGCCGCCTGCGCCGAAGCCGCCTCCTGGGACCAGCCCTACAAGATCGCTGTCAACCTGTCACCGATCCAGTTCTCGCACGCCAATCTCGCCAAGCTGGTCCACACGATCCTGGTCGAAACCGGCCTGTCGCCGCAGCGACTTGAGCTGGAGCTGACGGAAACGGCCGTCATCGCCGACAAGACGCGCTCCCTGCATGTCCTGCGCCAGATCAAGGCGCTGGGCGTCAGCGTGGCGCTGGACGATTTCGGCACCGGCTACTCGTCGCTGGAGACCCTGCGCGCCTTCCCGTTCGACAAGATCAAGCTCGACCGGTCGTTCATGAGCGAAGTCGAGACGAGCCCCCAAGCCAAGGCGATCATCCGCGCCGTGCTGGCGCTCGGCAAGAGCCTGGAGGTTCCGGTGCTGGCCGAGGGCGTCGAGACCGGCGACCAATTGGCCGTCCTGGCCGCGGAAGGCTGCGACGAAGCCCAGGGCTATTTCCTGGGCCGTCCGGCGCCGATTTCCGAAGCCTATGCCGCCGCGATGGCGATGGCGGTCCGCGCCCTGCCCGACCAGCGCCGCTGGGCTTAGTTGCCGCTCAAGCGCCGCGAGGCTCCTCGCATGGGCTCGGGCGGGCGGGCGCCCTTGCCGAACGCAAGGGCGTTCGGAGACATGAGCTTAAATAGAATATCGCCACGAAGCTTCCCGCGCGGGCCGGTGGGTTCAGTTCGCAGGCGTTCGGGCAGCATAACCCTTCCCGCACAACGAAAAAGCCCGCCGGTTACTCGGCGGGCTCATGCACGTGGGAAAGGTCCGCGTCGCGACCGGTAAGCCTGTCGGAAGCGGCGGGAGCCGCTAGAGACCGACGCTGATGGGTTTTGGGCGGCGCATGTAGCGGCGGCGCAGGCCGCCCAGCACATGGCGAGAGCGCAGGAAGAAGCGCTCGGTCTTCAGCGTCAGTTGCCAGAACACCGAAGCGATCTGCGGCTTCTTCCGCAAAAGCTTGCGCACCGGCATGATCCAGTTCGGGTGACGGCGCTTGAGATGAATGAAACGACGGCGCGCCCACATGGCGTTGCGCAGCACCATGATCAAACCGATCACGACGAACGGCAGGCCCAGATGCAAGGGCGCCAGGGCGAAGGGAACGCCGACGATGAAGAAGACCATCCCGATAGCGATCAGCACGCCACCAGTCACCTTTTTGAAAAGGTGACGCGCCTGGCGCTTGAAGTGGCGCCATTTGCGGCGGCCTCCGGTGGCTGATTTCGGCGCCGATGCGCCCTGCTCGATCGACATATCTTCAACTAATGGACGATGCGTCCAACCTTAACACTTGGTAAACCACGCCCGATATGGCGAGGCATGATGGCAATGTAAAGGCTCAGGCTGAATACCAGGTGAATCTGGAGAAAATTTAATTTTCGCAACGCCTAAGCAACGAAGCGTACTGCTCCGTACGGTGGAGATAGGGGTTAACGGATTGGAAATCCAGCCCTCTTGCTGCTTTGCACAATCACATCATGTGACAGGGTTATACACAGGCCGAGATAAGCGTTCCCCATCAAGGGTTTCGCGTCCCACGGGCGGTGAGGACAGCCAAAAATAATTCGGCCACGGAAGATATCTTCCGTGGCCGTTGCGTTAAACATTCGGTTCAATCGATCGGATCAGTTGCTGGGCCAGCCGGCATAGGTCAGACGCGGCTGACGCGCCGCACGGGTCTCGTCCAACCGCTTGGCGGGCGCCAGGTAGGGCGCGCCCTTGAAGCGGGCGACATCGCCCTCCAGGGCCGCCTGGGCGAGCGCGCGCAGCACGGCGATGAAGCGATCGAGCTCGGCCTTCGATTCGGTCTCGGTCGGCTCGATCAGCATGGCGCCGTGGACGACCAGCGGGAAGTACATGGTCATCGGGTGGAAGCCCTCGTCGATCATCGCCTTGGCGAAGTCGAGCGTGGTCACGCCGCTGTTTTCCAGCCAGGCGTCGTCGAACAGGGCTTCGTGCATGCACGGCCCTTCCGGGAACGGCACCGACATCAGGTCTTGTAACGAGGCCTTGATGTAGTTGGCGTTGAGCACCGCGTCCTCGGCGACCTGCTTCAAGCCGTCGGAGCCATGGCTCAGCATATAGGTCAGGGCGCGGATATACATGCCCATCTGGCCGTGGAAGGCGCACATGCGGCCGAAATTGGCCTTGGAGGCGTCTTCGCCGTGCTCTTCCAGGACAAAGCCCTTGTCGTCGGCCACGACCCAGGGGCGCGGCGCGAAGGCCGCCAGGGCTTGCGACAGCACCACGGGCCCGGCGCCCGGCCCGCCGCCGCCGTGCGGCGTCGAGAAGGTCTTGTGCAGGTTGATATGCATGGCATCGACGCCCAGGTCGCCCGGGCGCACCCGGCCGACGATGGCGTTGAAGTTGGCGCCGTCGCAGTAGAAATAGGCGCCCGCCGCGTGGATCAGCTTGGAGATCTCGATGATGTCGCGTTCGAACAGGCCGCAGGTGTTCGGGTTGGTCAGCATGATCGCCGCCACCCCGTCATCGATCTTGGACTTCATGTCTTCCAGGTCGACACGGCCGTCGCTCGTCTGGGCGATTTCGCGGACGGTGTAGCCGACGAAGGCCGCGGTCGCCGGGTTGGTGCCGTGCGCCGAGGACGGCACCAGCACGGTGCGGCGATGCCCCTGCCCCGCCGCTTCGTGCGCGGCCTTGATGGCCAGCAGGCCGCACAGTTCGCCATTGGCGCCGGCCTTGGGCGTCAGCGCCACCGCCGGCATGCCGGTCAGGGTCTTCAGCCAGTGGGCCAGGCTGTCCATCAGGCCCAGCGCCCCTTGCACGCTGGAGACCGGCTGCAGCGGGTGGATGTCGCCCAGGCCCGAAACGCGCGCCATCTTCTCGTTGAGGCGCGGATTGTGCTTCATGGTGCACGAGCCCAGCGGATACAGCGCCAGGTCGATGGCGTGGTTCTTTTGCGACAGGCGCACATAGTGGCGCATGCATTCCGGTTCGGTCAGGCCCGGCAGGTTGAGGTCGTCGCCGCGCACCAAGTCGCCGAGGTCAGACGTGTCGATCGCGATATCGGCGAAATCGACGCCGGTGCGGTTATAGTCGTCCCACTCGAAGATCAGCTTTTCATTCTGCAGCAGGCCGCGCCCGCCCAGCAGGGTCTTGAAGGAGGTCGATGCGACGTCAAGGGTTTCAGGCGCCGAAGGCCGGCCGACAGTGTTCATGCTCATGACAGCACCTCCTTCAGGGCCGAGGCAAAGGTGGCGATATCGGCGTCCGAATTGGTCTCGGTGGCGGCGACGATCAGGTGGTTGGCAAAAGCCGGATCGGCATCGAGACGCGAGACCGGGACGCCGCCGAGGATCCCCTTGGCGGCCAGGGCTTCGACCACCGGCGCCGCGGCCGTCGGAAGCTTCAGCGCGAACTCGTTGAAGAAGCGCGGCGTAACGCATTCGACGCCGGCAACCTTCGTCAAGGCGTCGCGCAAGGCATGCGCCTTGGCGTAGTTGATCTTGGCGACGCGCTTCAGACCTTCCTGGCCCAGCAGGCTCATGTGGATCGAGAAGGCCAGCGCGCACAGGCCGGAATTGGTGCAGATATTCGACGTCGCCTTGTCGCGGCGGATATGCTGCTCGCGCGTCGACAGGGTCAGCACGAAACCGCGCTCACCATCAGCATCGACCGTCTCGCCGCACAGCCGGCCCGGCATCTGGCGCAGATACTTTTCCTTGGCGGCGAACAGGCCGACATAGGGACCGCCGAACGACAAAGGCACGCCGATCGACTGGCCTTCGACGGCGACGATATCGGCGCCCATCTCGCCAGGCGACTTCAGCAGGCCCAAGGACATGGCCTCAGTCGTCACCACGATCAGCAGGGCGCCGGCGGCCTGGGCGGCGGCGGCGATCTTGGTCACGTCGGTCGCGGTGCCGAACAGGTTCGGCGTCTGCACGACGACGCAGGCCGTGTCGGCATCGATATGGGCCAGGGTGTCGGCTTCGCCGTCAACGGCCAGAGGACAGGCATCGGTCGCCATGCCGACGGCATGGGCCAGGGTCTCGATGGTTTCGCGATAATGCGGATGCAGCCCGCCCGACATCACCGCCTTGTTGCGGCGGGTGATGCGTTGCGCCATCAGCACGCCTTCGGCGGCGGCGGTCGAGCCGTCATAGAGCGAGGCATTGGCCACCGGCATGCCTGTCAGGCGCGCCACTTGCGTCTGGAACTCGAACAGGACCTGCAGCGTGCCCTGGGCGATTTCCGGCTGGTACGGCGTATAGCTGGTCAGGAATTCCGAGCGCTGGATGATATGGTCGACTGTCGCCGGAATATGGTGGCGATAGGCGCCGGCGCCGACAAAGAAAGGCGCCTTGGCCGGGCTCAGATTCTTCGCCGCGAAGGCGTTCAGCTGGGCTTCGACTTCCAGTTCACCGGCATAGGCGGGCAGATCGACCGTTCCCGAGCGACGCGCCGCGGCCGGCACGTCGACGAACAGGTCATCGACCGACTTGACGCCGATCTTGGCCAGCATGGCCGAGCGATCGGTGTCGCTCAGGGGCAAATAACGCATCGATACTCCTTACAGCGTGTCGAGATAGGCTTCGTAGGCGGCGCGATCCATCAGCGCATCCAGTTCAGCCGTGTTGGAAAGCTTGATCTTGGCGATCCAGCCCGCGCCTTCGGGAGCAGCATTGACGACGTCCGGGCTATTCGACAGTTCGGTATTGGCGTCGACGACCTCGCCGCTGACCGGAGCATAGACGTCGGATGCCGCCTTGACGCTTTCGACCACGGCGAAACCGTCGCCCGGCTTCACCGACTTGCCGACTTCCGGGACTTCGACGAAGACGACATCGCCCAGCGCATTGGCGGCATAGGCGGTGATGCCGACCAGGGCAGTGTCGCCCTCGACGGAGACCCATTCATGGTCCTTGGTGAATTTCATCATCGGAGTTTCCTTTACTAGGCCTCAGGCCTTGGGCTTGCGGTGATAGCCGTTGGCGACGAACGGCAGGGAGACGACTTCGGCGGCATAGGTGCGGCCGCGGGTTTCGAGTTTAAGCTTGGTGCCGATGGCCGATTGCGCCGGCGGCACATAGCCCATGGCGATCGAATAGCCGAGCGACGGCGACGGCACGCCCGAGGTGACGACACCAAGCTCTGCGCCATCTTCACTCAGGATCTTGGCGCCTTCGCGGGCCGGCGGGCCTTCGAGGACGCGCAGCGCCACGCGCACGCGGTCAAGCTTTCCATCCAACTGCGCCTTGACGCGATCAACGCCATGGAAATCGCCGCGCGTCAGGCGCGACTTGTTCATGGCAAAGCCGAGATTGGCCTCGACCAGGGTGTAGCCGGCGTCCATCTCATGGCCATAGAGTGGCATGCCGGCTTCCAGGCGCAGGCTGTCGCGGGCGCCGAGCCCGATGGGCCGCACCTGGGCAAAGCTCAGGAACTCGTCCCACAAATCGCCGACGCGCTCGGACGGGAAGCTGATCTCGAAGCCATCCTCGCCGGTATAGCCGGAACGCGAGATGAAAGCCGTTTCGCCCAGCAAGTCGAAGGTTCCGCATTCCATGAAATAAAGATCGCAGGCTTCCGGGCAAAGCTCCTTCATGACCTCATGCGCCTTCGGGCCTTGCAGGGCCAGGAGTGCGCGGTCGGTCAGGACTTCGAATTCGACATCGGGGCCGGTTTCGTCATCGACGATCGCATTGGCGATGATCTCGAAATCCTGGTCCTTGCAGGCCGCGTTGACGATCAGCAGGAAGCCCTCGGCCTCGGGGCGCGACACCATCCAGTCGTCAAGAATGCCACCCTCGGCATTGAGCAGCAGCGAATACTTTTGCTTGCCCGGGCCTAAGATCGCGAAATCGGTCGGGGTCAGGGCTTCGAGCGTGGCGATGGCGCCCTCGCCCGTCAGCCTGGCCTGGCCCATGTGCGAGACGTCAAACAGGCCGGCGGACGCGCGCGTCCACTTGTGCTCGGCCAGCACGCCTTCATACTGCACCGGCATGTTGTAGCCGGCAAACGGCACCATGCGCGCGCCAAGCGCCACATGGCGGTCGAAAAGCGCTGTATCTTTTAAAGTTTCGGCGGTCTGGTCTTCAGACATGGGGCCTCGCAGAACGGTTCAGGTCCTGCCCCCGCTGTCCCTGGGCCTGAGAGATTTTAGCTCCTTCGGCGGACGTGCTCAACACGTCACTTTCCAGCGTTTAGAAGCCGTCGCGGTCCGTTTGCCTGAGCGTTTCCGGGGCGGTTGCGCCTTCGGCGTCGCATCCCGTCCAGCGACGAGTCACGATCTCTCCCGCGAGAGCGAGATGCTTGTGCGCTGTGGGGCTTACGGAGTCAAGCCGCATCGATGGTTAAGGCGCGCCTCAACCGTTATTGACCACCAGTTTCAAATGACCCTTTTCCCGCAGCTGCGGCGGATCGTAGGCCACGGGCCGCTCGATGCGCTCCGGCCGCGCCAGCAGGCGCTTCTTGTGGCGGGTCATTTGCGGCAGCAGCGCGGCTTCCAACTGCCACATCTCGATCTCGACGCAGGCATCGGCCAGGCGTTCGATATGGCGATTGTGGCGGCGGCCCGGCGGCGTCACCAGGACCAGCTTCTTCTTCGGGAAGCGTTCCTTGAGATAGCGGGCGGTCGCCGCGTGGTCGCCGTCGGCGGTGATCAGGTAGCAGACGTCGAACAGGTTGTCCTCGGCGTCCGCGGCGATCGACAGGGCCAGGTTGACGTCGCCCTGCTTTTCCACCGACAGCTGCCACGAATGGCCGCAGGAATTGCAATTGTCCATGGCGTGGACGAAGTGGCCGATGCGGCAGACCACGCCCTGGGCCTGCAGGGCGCGCATATAGTCCTCGTGCGCCTTGAGCTTGGCCTTGGCGGCGGGGCGGAAGGCCGAACACCAGACGACGCGCTTGACGACTTCCGACTGCGGCGCGATGGCGCGGCCCAGCGCTTTCAGGTTCAGCCATTGCAGGTAAGGCCGCTTATAGGCTTCGACGGCATGGAACAGGTTGAAGCCGTCGACGTAAAAGGCCGCGCGCTTGCGGAACAGCGGTAAACGCCAGCCGCGCGGCGCCTTGAACGCCTTGTCCGCCGCGGGTTTTTCCCGCTCCGGCGACTTCCCTTTCGGCGACGACATGTTCCGCGCACCACCCGTTAACGTTCTGCTAACACTAAACCCCAAGTTCGGGCGTTTGTCAGTAGGGCGGCGGATCAATTTTTTACATTTGTTCTGGTGCTTGCAATCCCATCAGGTCGAGCCCGAGTTCCAGTTGCCGCAACACCACGCCGACCAGGCCCAGGCGCGAAGCCTTTGTCGCCTCATCCTCCGCGGCCAGGACCGGACAAGCGGCGAAGAACTTCGAGAAGGCCTGGGCCAGGCGATAGATGTGGTCGGCCAGCAGGTTCGGCGCGCGCTTCAGATAGGTTTCGCGCAAGGCGCCGTCGAAAGCGTCGAGCAGCAGCACGACCTCGCGTTCGGCCGGTTCGGCCACGACGATGGCGCCGGAAGAGATCCCCTGCTCTTCCGCCTTGCGCAAAATACTCTTCATGCGCACGGCCTGGTACAGCAGATAGGGTCCGGTCTTGCCTTCGAACGACATGAAGCGGTCGAGGTCGAAGATATAGTTGGTCAGGCGGTGATTGCTGAGCTCGGCGAATTTCAGGGCGGCGATCGCCACCTTGTGCGCCGTGTCCGCAAACTCGGCCTCGGACAGGTCCTTGCCGGCGCCCGCGTCGTTCAGCCGGGTTACCGCTTTTTCGACCGCCTGGCCGATCAGGTCGCCGAGCTTCAACGTGCCGCCGTCGCGCGTCTTGAACGGCGTGCCGTCGGGCCCGTTGACCGTGCCGTTGGCGGCATGTTCGAGTTGGCCGTCCTCGGCGTAGCCGGCCAGATAGGCGGTGCGGAACACCTGCTCGAAATGCTCGGCCTGGCGCTGGTCGACGACATAGAGGCTGAGGTCCGGGCCGAATTCCTTCTGGCGCTGGACGATCGTCGCCACGTCGGTCGTGCCGTACATGGCCGAGCCTTCCGAGGATACGGCCAGCAAGGGCGGCGGGCTCGGCACCTCGATGACGGAACCGTCGTCGAGCTTTTTCTTGCGCGTCTCGCCCGGCCGCGCCACGTGCACCACCTGGGCGCCCTGGTCGTCGACCAGCAGCCCCTTGGCCCTCAGGTCGGCGATCATCGGCTCGACGAAGGGATCGGCGTCGGATTCGCCGTTCCACAGGTCAAACTCGACGCCCAGCGCGGCATAGTCGCGCTTCAGCGCCTCGCGGCTGACGGCCACGAAGTGTTGCCAGAGTGCGCGGTAACCCGGCCGGCCATCCTGCAACTCGCGGGTCGCCTTGCGCGCCGCCGCCAGGAAGTCGGCATCCTTGCCTTTGATGCGCGCGCTGGTCTTCGGATAGATGCGCCCGAGGTCGGCCAAGGTTACGGGCGATTCCGCCGGGTACGGCCCCGTGAAAGCCGCGTCGAAATAGGGCAGGTCCGGCATTTCTTCGGACAGGCCGACGATCAACTGGCCCATCTGCAGGCCCCAGTCGCCGAAATGGGCGTCGCCGATGACCTCATCGCCGAGGAAGCGGAAAATGCGTTTCAGACTTTCACCGATGACGGCGGTGCGCAGGTGGCCGATATGCATTTCCTTGGCGACATTAGGGCCGCCGAAATCGATCATCACCTTGCGCTTGCTCGCCACGGCCGGCGCGCCCAGGCGCGGATCGGCGGCGATGGCATTGGCGCGGTCACTGAGCGCCCCATTGGCCAGCACGAAGTTCAGGAAGCCGGGACCGGCAATATCCAGCGACTGCAGCCGCGCATCGTCAGCCAGTCGCGCGGCGATTTTGCCGGCGACCTCGCGCGGATTGGCCTTGGCCTGCTTGGCCACGGCGAGCGCGCCATTGCACTGGAAATCGGCCAGGTCCGGGCGGTCCGACGCATTGACGCGCCCGGCGGGCGCATCGAAGCCTTCGGCAACGAAAGCGGCGCCTGTGCTCTCGCTCAGGTCGCCGCGGAAATCGTGTGAGGGTAGGAAATCTTCGGACATGATGCTCATCTGGCTGGAAACCGCCCTATAAGCATCACCTCCCGCGCTTACAAGGGATTATTGCGCGGCGGGCGTGCCCTGCGCGGCCGGTGCGGGTTGCGGCGCCGGCGCATCCTTCTTTTCCGCCGCAGTGACGTAGCGGAAGTGCTTGCCCTGACGATTGAAGTCGGCCATTTCCGGCGTGACGTCGAAGCCGATAAGGACTTCGAAATTGGCGCCGGACACGGTGATATCGCCGCGCGGGATCTGGACATTGCCGATCTGGGTGTCGACGTGAACCGTATTCTCACCCGGCTTGAAGGTCACGGGCAGGTCGAATTCCTGCTTGGCCAGCACGGTCTTGTCGCGCTCGGTCACAGCAATCCAGTAGTGATAGATCTTGGTCTGGCCATCGGCCATCGGACCGCGGCCCAGCGAGAAGCCGATATTCATGCCGACGTGGATCGGCTCGTTGCCCTTGTAGGCGCAGTCGGATGAAATGCCTTCGATCTCGCCAGTCCACATGGCCGACGAAGCGCTTTCCTTGTTGTCCTTGAACTCGTGGAAGCGCGCGGCGTCATAAAGCACCTTGACGTAGGGACACGGCCCCTCGGCGTGCACAGCCTTCAGGTTCAGGCTCTTGTCGCCCCATTCGGCGTCCTTCTTTTCCTGCTCGGCGGCGTGAGCACCGTCATCGCCACCACCGCCGGCGCCCCCCCCAGGACCGCCCGGGCCGCCGCCACCACCACCGCCGTATTGCGCGTGGGCGGCGGGCACGATCACAAGGCCCAAGGCGAGCGACAGGCCGAGCCCCGTCAAAAGGCGACGCACAAAATTCGACATGGACCGCGAAATCCTTTGGCTTAAACGAAAAAAGCGGCAGGAACCCGCCCCCGCACGCGATGTGTAGCGTCACACAGACGCATTTGAAAGCGTTTATCGACGGAGTGCGGCCAAAACACGGCGGAAGATGTGCAGGTGTGATAAGATGGTTATGGGGAGTCTTGCCGCTCAAACGCCGCGAGGCCCGTAGGCTCAGCCTCGCAAAAGCTCGGGCGCGCGGTTGCGCTTGCCAAGGCTTTGCCTTGGAGAATTTCCTATATAATATTCAGCCATATCTGTTTCAAATCCGGGCGAAAAAGCCTATGTCGTCGAGTATGAGTCCCCGTCCTCTCAAAGTGAACCTGGCCACGCCGCGCGGCTTCTGCGCCGGCGTCGACCGCGCGATCCAAATCGTCGAACGCGCGCTGGAGCTCTACGGCGCGCCTGTCTATGTGCGCCACGAGATCGTGCACAACAAACATGTCGTCGACCGCCTGAAGGGGCTGGGCGCCGTGTTCGTCAAGGAACTGGAGCAATGCCCGCCGGATCGTCCGGTCGTCTTCTCCGCACACGGCGTGCCGAAGTCCGTCCCGGCGGAGGCCCAGTCGCGCAAGATGTTCTATCTCGACGCCACATGTCCCCTCGTCTCCAAGGTCCATGTCGAGGCGGAACGCCACTACACCGAGGGGCGCGAGATCGTCCTGATCGGCCATGCCGGCCATCCGGAAGTCATCGGCACCATGGGCCAACTGCCCGACGGCGTCGTCACCCTGATCGAGACGGTCGACGACGTTCGCGGCTTTACGCCCCGCGATCCGGCGAACCTGGCCTTTGTCACCCAGACGACCCTTTCGGTCGACGACACGGCCGATATCGTCGCCGAACTCAAGGCGCGCTTTCCGGCCATTGCCGTGCCGCACAAGGAAGACATCTGCTACGCCACGACCAACCGCCAGGAAGCGGTGAAGCAGGCTGCCGCCGATTGCGACCTGGTGCTGGTCATCGGTTCGGCCAAGTCGTCGAACTCCCAGCGCCTGGTTGAGGTTGCGCTCCGCGCCGGCGCCCGGGCCGCCTATTTGATCGACGATGCCTCGCATGTCGATTGGACCTGGTTCGACGGGGTGGATACGCTTGGGATCTCCGCGGGGGCATCAGCGCCTGAGAACCTGATCGCCGAGCTTCTGGCCGCTATCGCTGAGCGCTTCGAAGCCCAGGTGGTCGAGAATTCCGGTGTGGTCGAGACCGTGACCTTCAAACTGCCCCGCGTTTTGACCGAAGCCTGATGTCCATATCTTCAAGTTCTTTGGCTGAAGTCACGATTTTCACCGACGGCGCCTGCAAGGGCAATCCGGGCCCGGGCGGCTGGGGCGCTATTCTCATGTCCAACGGCCACGAAAAGGAACTCTACGGCTATGAGCCGCAGACGACCAATAATCGCATGGAGATGATGGCGGCGATCGCGGCGCTGGAAGCGCTGAAAAAGCCGTGCCAGGTGTCAATGAACGTCGATAGCCAGTACGTCCTCCAGGGCATGACCGAATGGATTCGCGGCTGGAAGGCGCGCGGCTGGAAGACCGCCGACAAGAAGCCGGTGAAGAACGACGACCTGTGGAAGCGCCTCGACGCGGCGTGCGCCCCGCACAAGATCAAATGGACCTGGGTCAAGGGCCATGCCGGCCACGAATACAATGAACGCGCCGACCAACTGGCCAACAAGGGTATCACCGAGGGGCGCCTAGGTCTCAAGAGCGCTTAGATCGCTGGCAAAGCGCCGGCCATTGGCGACATAGTGATCGGCCGAGCGCTTCAGCCCTTCGACCTGTTCCGCGGTCAATTCGCGCACGACCCGCGCCGGCGAGCCCATGATCAGCACGCCGTCGGGGAATTCCTTTCCCTCGGTCACGAGGGCGCCGGCGCCGACCAGGCTGTTCGCGCCGATGCGGGCGCGATTGAGGACGATGGCGCCGATACCGATCAGGCTGTTGTTGCCGATGGTGCAGCCATGCAGCATCACCTTGTGGCCGACCGTGACGCCCTCCCCGATTGTCAGCGGCGATCCCGGATCGGAATGCAGGACGCTGAGATCCTGGATATTGCTGCGCGCGCCAATACGAATCGGTTCGTTGTCGGCACGGATAACGGCGCCAAACCACACGGAAACGTCCTCGCCGATGCGAACGTCGCCAATGACATGCGCCCCCGGCGCCAGCCAGAACCGTCCGGGGTCTGACAGAGACGGAGACTGGTCTCCGAGGCGGTAAAAGGCCATGCGTGTCTCCCTTGCGCCAGGCTCGCGTGGAAAGCGAATTTCTCGCAGCCGCGAAATCGTCCGCACACCGCTTTTAAGAACTCGCTAACGATTCGGAGCGAATCTGATAGCATCTTTACGAGGGTGAATTTACCCTCGAAAGTGCCGGTTCGGGTTCAACCTTGAAAGAGGTTCTGGTGACTCCAAAGGTCGTGTTCATTCCGATCGTTTCTCCTCCGCCCCCAACCGGATCCGGCGGCGCATCCGACTTCAGCGCCGTTTTCTCCTGTCCATGCGTTTACTCGAAGGCGAGCCATTTCCGGCCTCGCCTTTTTTCATGCCCGCGTCCGGCCTGGCCCGCTCGCGCCGCAGCCCACCAGTAAAAAAAGGAGACCATCATGACCAAGCGATCCGCTAAACGCTACCTGCGCGAAGGCACTCTGGACGCCGAGGCTTTTCAGCCTGACGGCAAGGTGCGCCGCCTGGGTGTTCATAACGGCGGTGCCTCGAATTGGTCTCCGATGGGGGGCGGCGCGGCCAATGAAGACCGCGAACAGTCCTACATGAAAACGATAAAACCAAAATCGGATGGCCAGGCGGCCCTGCTCAGCGCCATCGACGAAAAGAACCTGGTCCTGGCGTTGGGGCCTGCCGGCACCGGCAAGACCTACCTGGCCATCGCCAAGGCGGTCGAAGCCCTGGAGGCCGGCAAGGTCGGCCGCATCGTGCTGTCGCGCCCGGCGATCGAAGCCGGCGAATCGATCGGCTTCCTGCCCGGCGACATGGAAGACAAGCTGGCGCCTTATCTGCGTCCCCTCTACGACGCCTTGACGGATCGTCTCAGCATGAAGCGCGTCAAGGCGCTGATGGCGGAAGGGCTGATCGAAATCGCACCGGTCGGCTATATGCGCGGCCGCACGCTGAACAATGCCTTCGTCGTCATCGATGAAGCCCAGAACTGCACCTACGTCCAGCTCAAGATGCTGCTCACGCGTCTCGGCTGGAACTCGACCATGATCGTCACCGGCGACCCGGCGCAGAGCGACCTGATCCCCGGCCTTTCGGGCCTCGGCGACGTCGCCGAAAAGTTCGAAAGCGTCGACACCATCGCCGTCGTGCGCCTGCGCGACAAGGATATCGTGCGCCATCCGCTGGTCGCACAGATGCTGAGCGTTCTTTAGAGCAAGAGCGTGCTGCGTTTCGAAGGAAACGCGGCACGCTCTTGATCTTTGCTTGGTCGCGCAACTTAACCGAAAAGTGGCATCCACTTTATCGGATTGCGCTCTAGCGGGCGCGGTTCCGCCGCGCCCGCGCCTACGCCTTGAGCTTTTCCATCTCACCGGCAATGGCATTGACGGTGGCGTCGATCGAATAGGTCTTCAGCACGATTTCGGCCCAATCGAAGCGGCGTGGATAGGCGGAAAGTTCGCCCATCGCCAGGGCCAGACCGTCGGCATCGCCGATCTCGATCACCCGGACCTGCTCCAGCCCGTCAAAGTCGGCATAGCTGCCCGCCCCCTTCGAGACGATGATGCCGCATCCGGCCTGCATGCCTTCGTTGACGACAAGCCCCCAGGTTTCGCCGCTCTGGTTCGACGGCAGCACCATGATGTCGGACGCCAGGTAATAGTCGATCAAGCCCAGTTGGTTGACGAAGCCCGGGAAACGCGCCTCAAGCCCCGCCGCCGCGGCCTCGCGTTCCAGGTCCGCGCGCAATTCGCCGTCGCCGAGGAACAGCAACACGAAGCGCTCCTTGTCGGACCGGCGCTTGAGCGCCTCGATCATCAAGGCGGGGTTCTTCTTGGGGATAAGCTTACCCGAAAAGGTCACTACCGCCTGGTCGTCACCTATGCCCAACTGCGCGCGCATCGCCGCCCGGCGCGCAGACTTGTCGTCCGCCGACAGAAGCTTGAATCGATCAAAGGTCGCATAGTTGGCCCGCACCAAGCGGCGCGCCGGCACACCGTGCGCCAAGAGATGCGCCTTGTTGAGTTCACCGATGTAAAAGGATCGGGCAAGCCCGCTATAGGCCGCGGTCCAGATGATCCAGCGCGCAAAAGACTTCAATCGCGAACGCTTGAACGCCTCGTCCTGCGTTTCGGTGCGCATCCAGACCGGAACACCCTGGCTCAGAGCGGCAAAATAGGCCGCCAGGTAAAACCGGGTTGTCAGGCCGTTGACGAAAACGATGTCCGGCCGTTCCTCGCGCAGGATCTTTCCGACACCCCTGTGTTCGAACTGGAAGAATTCGGGAATGCGGGTGTCCGGCATGACTGTCGAGACATAGCGGTGGGCATAGCCCTCCTCAAGGGGGATATCCCAAGCGATCTTGACGCCGAACTCCTGGTCCAGGCGACCGACGACCGACGAATTGTTCGAATAGACAACCTTGAGATCGAGCCCGTCGATCTTGGCGAGGGCCTGGTAAATCTGGACCCGGTATTGCACCGGATGGGTGTCGAATATCAGGATCTTCTTTTTCATGAGCCCCACCATCGTCGCTATAGTCCGCTTCACACAGGCCTGGAAGTCCGTCAAGGACACAACGGGCTATCAGGCGGTTGCCAGAGGCTGATCCATGGCCTTCGCGGCGATGATTGCAGGCTCGATATCATTTTGACATCAGTTAGCCGCGTATAGTTAACGCCGGTGTCTCTCGGTGCGGGAGGATCAGAGTCCAACTTTATTTGTTTGCCTTGGAGATCCAAACGATGTCGAAGATGTTTTACACCGTGTGCGTTTTTGCGCTCGTTTTGGCCGGTTGCGCGGATGAGCCGCTGTCGTCGGGCCCGCCCGCCTTCTCGTCTCCCCCGCCGATGCCGTCTGGCCCCACGGCGCCCCGCCCGACCCAGACGGCGGGTCTCTCGCGTTCGATCCGGGACTTTACGGCCTGTGACGGCCGTTCGGACGACACGAAAGGCTTGCAGGCCGCCTTTCAAGCCGCGTCGCACAATGCCTTCACCCTGGTCGTCGATTGTCCCGTCACGTTCCACGTCGGCGACGATATCACCCGCCCGATCTTCGTCGACAGCGGCACGCGCGTGGTCTTTTCCGGTAACGGCCGCCTGAGCGTGGACAACAGCGGCATCCCCGCCTTCGTCATCGCCAATAGCAACGATGTCCACTTCCTGGGGTGGCGGATAGTGTACACCGGGCAAATCCCCTTGGCGGCCGTTGCCGAAGGCTATCATCGTAACGGCCAATGGGTCCCGCAAAAGACCTCGATCGCCGTGGCCTTCAATGACGCGACCCTGACGCCATTTATGGCGAAAAGTCGCAATGTCGTTATGTCGGCGGGCCACGACTTATGGAACGGACCGACCAACAGCGCCGCGATCTTTTATGCCACGGGCGACGACAACGGGATCGAGGTCCGCAACATGTCGGTGTCGATTCCGGATTTGGGCAGCCCCAGCCGCTATGTCCCGGTGGTGTTTTCCTTCACGACCGGCTTCTACTCAGGAACCGTCACGCCCCAGGCCGGCGCCCCGGCCATTGTCCGCCCGGCGGTCCCGCATAATATCTTGATCGACCAGGTCGATTTCGACGGCACCCTCATGGGTTTCCAGGGCACGATGCAAAATGCCAGCTTTTCACACATTCGTTCGCACCATTATGCCGACCTGCAGGCCGACGACGGCAGCGACCGCGGCGGCCAGGGCAAGTGGTTCGCCCCGCCGCATCTCTTCTATATCAATGCCGGATCCGGTGTGAACGCCGTACAGCCCCAGCACATACGCATCACTGACGTCGTCGACGACGGCATCCGCGTCGGCCAGGCCCGCGACACCCAGGACAGTAGCGGCAGTGGTAGCGCCCTGTCGCTCAAGGTCGGCGGAGACGATGTCGTCGTCGATGGCTACGTCTCACATCGCCCCGATGGCTTCATGGATGTGCTCAGCGCCAATGGCCTGACCGTGCGCAATGCGCAGGCCAGCTATGACTCGGCCTTCCTCAACAACCTGTATCCCGGCATTCGCTTCCCCGCATCCCCGCCGCAGACCTACAAGAACGTCATCTTGCAGAATATTACGCTGACGGATACGGCTCCGCAGGTCATCCGTCCGCCCATCAGCGGAAGCCCGATTCCCGGCAATTCCAATGTTCAGTTCAGCAATGTCCGCGTCAATCTCAACGTCTGGGTCAACAAGGGGGCGTTGACGTCTCCGGTCATGGGTGGCAGCGGAAACAATACGCCCGTGTCCTATTTCACAAACGCGCCGGCCAACCGATAGAGCCGCGTGAGAGCGCGTCCGGAACGAAAATGACCTCCCTTTGAGCGCCGATCCAATTTCATTGGATCGGCGCTTCGTCTTTGGCGCCCAAACTCTTTCGCAGATGCGAAAAATGCGCTACATCGATGGAGGGTCGCCCGCATTGCGTTTCAAGGGCGGCCGCGGCGGTATCGATTGAAGCACCGCTACCGGCGATATATAGATTTTTTCAATTTCATGCGGCTGGATTTTATGACGACTTGGCGGGGCAATGAATAAGATACTGGATGCCGTAAAAAACCTTAGCATCGCACGTTTTCGACGGATACTCATGGGCCTGATGAGCCAGGGTTACGCCCAGCTCGTCACCATAGCGACCCAGCTTCTGACCGTGCCTTTCCTTCTCGCCAGTTGGGGGCCGGAAAAGTACGGCGCCTGGATCCTGCTGTCGACCATCCCGTCCTATATCAGCATGGCCGACCTGGGCTTCTTGCAGATCGCCGCGAACGACATGACGATGCGCGTGTCGCGGGGCGACAAGGATGGCGCCAACGTGGTCTTCCAGACAGCGACCGCCATGGTCGCCTGCATCGTCGGCATTATCGTCGTGGTGTTCGGCGGCATCGCCTTTCTCCTGCCGATCAACGACATCTTCCACATCAAGAGCGTTTCCGCCTCCGACGCGTCGTGGACCGTATTCATCCTGGCGATCCAGGTCCTGCTGGCCATCGTCTACGGGCTTTTTGGCGCAGGCTTGCGCGCCGTCGGCCTATGGTCGCTGATGATATCGGTCAATTCGACGGCCCGCCTGCTGGATGGGATTGCCCTGGTAAGCGTCGCGATCTTCCACGGATCCTTTGTTACCGTCGCCCTGATCACCATTACATCCCGCACGCTGATCACCACGGCGACGGCGCTGCGCCTGTTCCGCCGCGAGCCGTGGCTGAAGCTCGGCATCGGCCTGGCCAGCCCTAGCAAGGTCCGCGAGATGCTGATCCCGTCCTTGTCCTACATGTCCTATACGTTGAGCTTTGCCTTGAGCATCCAGGGCATAACCCTGGTCACCGGGGCGGTCCTGGGGCCGGCGGCAACGGCCGTGGTCTCGACCGTGCGCACCCTGACACGCATGGGCGCCATGGCGTCCAACATGTTCAATCACACGCTGGAACCGGAATATGCCCAGCTTTACGGCCAGGGCCGGCGCGACGCCATGAAGAGCCTGTATCGCCGGCAGATTCTGATCGTCGGCAGCATCGCCGGCGTCTATACCCTGGCCACGCTCGTCGCCGGAGGGTGGATCCTCGACCACTGGACCCACGGCCGCATTCATCCGTCGTTCGTCCTGTTGTTGCTGATGACGGTTTCGGTCACCTTCGAAATGTTGTGGTCGCTGTTCCAGACCCCGTTCGTCGCGACCAATCGGCACAAGTTCTTCGCCCTCTGGTACATCGTCTTTTCGGCCATGGCCGTCGCTATCACCTGGGCCTTGATCTCCAGCCTGGGCTTGTCCGGCATCGGCTGGGGCACAGCCATTTCCAACTTGGCCTTCCTGCTGCTGACCCTTTACAAGGTCAAGCGCGCCGCCCTCCTGCCGGCGGATTTGGACGCTCAGGCCCCTGTTTTGCAAGGCAGCGTTCCGGCCCTGGAGGCCGAGGATATAGCCTCCTGATACGTGTATCTTTTTTGCATTTAACCCAAGTCATTTGGACGGTTTTAAAATGAAAAATATTCTTGTTGTCGGTGGCGCGGGGTATATTGGCAGCCACACCTGCAAGGTGCTTCGGGCGCGCGGGTACAACTGCATTGTCTACGATAATCTCAGCCTCGGTCATCGGGACTTCGTGAAGTGGGGCGAGTTGGTCGAAGGCGACATTCGCGACAGCGCCAAGGTCAAGGAAACGATCGAGACGTACAAGATCGATGCGGTCATTCACTTCGCGGCCTTTGCCTATGTCGGCGAGTCGGTCACCGATCCCGCGAAATACTATGAAAACAACATTGTCGGCACGCTCGGCCTGCTCAACGGCATGCTTGGCACGTCCTGCAAGACGATCGTCTTTTCAAGCACATGCGCGGTCTATGGCGAGCCGACGGACGAACGCATATCAGAACAAACGCCGTGCGCGCCCGTCAATCCCTACGGCCGCACCAAACTGATCTGCGAGGGCATCCTGGCGGATTTCGCGCGCGCCTATGGGCTGAAGTACACGGCGCTGCGCTATTTCAACGCCTGCGGCGACGATCCGGACGGCGAGGTCGGCGAGGACCGGGCCATTGAAACCCACCTGATCCCGCGCGCCCTGATGGCGCTGCAAGGGCATGTCGACGATTTCGAAGTCTTCGGCAGCGACTTCCCGACCCCGGACGGCACGGCGATCCGCGACTATATTCATGTCATGGACCTGGCCAATGCGCACATCCTGGCCGTCGAGCGCCTGCTGGACGGCGGCAGCAACGAGATCTTCAATCTCGGCACCGGCAATGGCTATTCGGTCGGCGAAGTCCTGAACGTCATCAGCAAGATTACCGGCCGCACCATGGCGGCGCCCAAGGGCGGCCGCCGCCCGGGCGACCCGGCCAAGCTGGTCGCCGACGCCCGCAAGGCCCAGGACGGTCTGGGTTTTGCGCCGGCCTATTCCGACATGGAAACGATCATCAAAACCGCGTGGGACTGGCATGTGAAGACCCATCCGGCCAAGACATTGCAAGCCGCCGCGAAATAGTCAGAGCCGGTTCGATCAAGGTTTCAAAATGAAAATTCTCTATATCGGCAGCACCGGAGGCACCAGCGGGGTGCGCGCAAAGGCGTTGGAGCGCATGGGCCACACCGTGACCCTGGTCGATCCCACCCTTTCGATCAAAAACGGCCAACTGGGCGCGAACTGGTTGATGCGCCTCGGCGGCATCGGCATGGAATATGTCGTCCTGCCCTATCTGAAAAAGCAGATCAAGACGGGGACCTGGGACGTCCTGTGGGTCGACGCCGGCGCCTGGGTCGGCCCGAAGACCCTGACGTGGCTGGAGCGTCTGGCGCCCAAGCGCCTGCTTTACTGCAACGACAACCCCTTCGTGCCACGGGACGGGCTGCGCTGGGAATTGCTGAAAAAGGCGCTGCCGAAATACGACCTGTTCGCCACGCCGCGCGAACCGACACGGATCGCGGGCCTGAAGGCCGGCGCGCGACGCGTCCATCGTTTCTATTTTGCCGCCGACGAGGTCGATCACAGCGCCCAGAAGCTGAGCGCGGAAGAGATCGCCCGCTACGGCTCAAAGGTGTCGTTCATCGGCACCTGGATGGAGGACCGCGACCAGTTCGTCGCCGAACTTGTCCAGGCCGGCGTGCCGGTCAAGGTCTTCGGCTCGCGCTGGGAAAAGTCGCCGCGCTACGCCGAGATCAAGGACGTCGTGGCCGGCAAGGGTCTTTCGGTCGCCGAATATACCAAGGCGGTGCAGGCGGCGGATATCTGCATCGGCTTGCTGTCCGAGGGCAATCAGGATGAGCACACGCAAAGATCGGTCGAGGTCCCGGCGATCGGCTCGGTGCTCTGTGCCCTGCGCACGCCCGAACATATGGAAATGTACAAGGAAAACGAGGAAGCGGTCTTCTTCGATACGGCGGAAGAGTGCGCCAGCGTATGCCTGGATCTTCTGAAAAACCCGGAGAAGATCAAGTCCATCGCCGCGGCCGGCCATGCGCGTAGCCTGGTCAACCGGACCTATTACGAACTGCAGATGGGCGATATCCTGAAAGACCTGTTCGCGGCGTAAGGGCCGCCTCGCGAGGATAAGGTTCATTCCCCAAATCTGTATCGGCCGTGCTTCAGTTTCGGGTCCAGGGGGCTTGCCCCCTGGTGCGCCCGGCCGGGGTCGAACCGGCATGGGATTGCTCCCGGCGGATTTTAAGTCCGCAGCGTCTACCAATTTCGCCACGGGCGCACAGCAAGGCAGGGGCCGGGTTGTGCCCGATTTGCCCCTTCGCGTCAAAGCCTTTCGCGGTCACTTGGCCGGCGTCACCTCGGGGCGCTTGAAGGTCACGTCCGTGCCCGCCACCATCCACAGCGTGCCGGCCCAGGCCGCGATGACCTGGTTCAGGTTTTCGCGATTGATGCGTTCGAGCACGTCGTCAGGCGTATGGTGGGTGTTGAAGTAGTCATAGCCGTCCTGGTCGAGCAACAGGCAGGGCACGCCTTCGGCATGGAGCTGGTCGGTGTCGGAATCACCGCCGGCCGATGGCGTCTCGTTGATATAGGCCCCCAGGGGATTGAGCAGCACGGCCATCTTCGGCGCGAAGGTCGCGTCTGTGGTTGCCGGCAATTGCGCCCGGTAGACCTTGTCCGCGCCGAAATCGGCCTCCATAGCCAGGACGTGGTTGGCGGCTTCGGCGGCATGCGACTTGGCGTAGTTGTCGCCGCCGGTGCCATAGCCCTCCGGCTGCGAGACTTCTTCGGAGCCCCACAGGATCAGGCGGATCGTCCGCTTGGGCCGCAGGCCGTGGTCGATGATGCTCTTGGCGGCGCCCAGCGCGATCGCCGTGCCGACGCCGTCGTCGATGGCGCCGGTGCCGAGATCCCAGCTGTCGAGGTGACCACCGATGACGACGATCTGTTCGGGATGCTCGGAGCCCTTGATTTCGGCAACGACGTTTTGCGAGGTGCCGGCGCCCAGGAACTGCGGCTGGGTGTTCATGCGCAGGCGGACCGGGCCCGCCTCCCCCTTCTTTTGCATGGCTTCGATACGGCTCAGCTGCGCCGCGTCCGTCGCGGTGATGGCCATGGCCGGGATGCCCTTGCCGTCGGACCAGTTGCTGGCCCCGGCGTGCGGAAAGCGATGATCGTCGGTCGACAGCGAGCGCATGACAAAGCCGATTGCGCCGCGCTTTTGCGCCGCGGCCGGCCCGGCCCAACGAATCGGCTCCGACATGCGGCCATAGCCGTCGCCGCCCGACGCGCGCGGCATCGGCTCCAGCACGACGACGATCTTGCCGGCCAGGTCGCGCTTGTCATCGAGAAACTGCTGCCAGGTGTCGAACAAAACCGCCTCGGCCTCAATCCCTGCGGCCGGCGTCGCCGACGAGCCGCCCAGCGACACGCCGACCAGCTTTTGCGGGAAAGGCCCGGTGATTTCGATGCTTTCGGGGCCACGCTTCCAGACCTGCAGCGGGAAGGTTTCGATATGGGCGTCGTCGAAGCCCAGCGCCTTCAGCTTGACCACCGCCCACTCGGCCGCCGCCTTTTCGTTGGGACCGCCGGCGGAGCGCGCCCCGAAGCGCGTCGTCAGCTCGGCGACCCAATCATAGGCGGCATTGGCCTTCAGCGCGTCGTCACGCAGGATGGCCGCCTGGTCTTCCGGGCTGAGCACCGCCGCCGCGGCGGGGGCCGCCGGCGCATGCGGTTTCGCGGTCTGCGCGCCGGCAACACCCGACACAAAACTTAAAGCCAGGGCCAGGCCCGCCACACCATTCTTCATGCATATTCCTTAGGATTAAGCGGCGATTTCTTCCATCGCCGGACATTCTAGGTACGCGGCGATGTCTTCATCGCCGGAGTTTCAAATTCAGGCGGCGATTTCTTCCATCGCCGCCAGGGCATTGCGCGTGCGGCCATCGGCGACGATGGGCTCAAGCGCCGATTTCAAAGCCTTCACGGCCGCGTCCAGGCTGTCCTCGTTCTGGCCACGCAATACCAGGTGCGTGCCGAACTCGCCCTGGATAAGGCCATAGGGATAGCTGCCGAGCGAGACGTCGGGAAAGCGCGCGTCGACCTCGCGCAACACATCCGCCGCCCAGCTTTCGCCGACATAGGCCAGCTTGACCGTGCGGGACAGGGTGCGCCGGCCGGTCATCAGCCGCGGCGCCACGTCGTCGAGCATCGCGGTCATGATCTTGGGGACGCCCGCCATGACGAAGACATTGCCGATCTGAAAGCCGGGCGCGGCAGATACCGGGTTCTTGATCAGCGAGGCGGTGTCGGGGATGCGCGACATGCGCCGGCTGTTGATATTGAGCTCATAGCCCATGCGGCGCGCACGATCCTCGAGCAGGGCCAGGGCCTCCGGGTGCTCACCGATCGCCACGCCAAAGGCTAAGGCAATGCAGTCGGCGGTGATGTCGTCGTGGGTCGGCCCGATACCGCCCGTGGTGAAGACGTAGGTATAGGCGGCACGCAGCGTGTTGACCGCGTCGACGATCTGCGCCTCGATGTCGTGCACCATCCGCACCTCCATCAGGTCGACACCCAGCGCGGCCAGGAATTTGGCGATTGTGTTGACATTGGTGTCGATGGTACGCCCAGACAGTATCTCGTCGCCGATAATGATAATCGCGGCGGTAGGATTGTCGGGTGTAGTCATGAGAAGGCTCCGGTGGCGCAGGATCACTTGATCGAAATGAGCGGCCTGATCGAGGGCCGCCTGCGGATGCGATACAAGCGATTCTTCGCGGATATCGAACTGGATACAGGGGAAATCATTACAGCACACGTGCCAAATCCCGGCAAGATGCTGGGCCTTCTGGCGCCGGGCACGCCTGCGTTACTGACGGTGCTCGACGACCCGAAAAAGAAGCTGAAATTTCGACTGGAAGCCCTGCAAGAGCGGGGCGTTTGGATCGGCGTCAATACCCAATGGCCCAATCGCGTGGTGATGAAGGCGGCGGCCGACGGGCTGATCCCTGCCCTGCACGGCTATACCGTATTCACGCCGGAGGTAAAGTACGGCAAGGCGTCGCGCATCGATATCCTGGCGTCCGGGCATCCGGTCCAGCCCGATGCCTATGTCGAGGTCAAAAACGTCCACTTTTCTCGAAATGAAGGTCTGGCCGAATTTCCGGATTGTGTGACGGAACGTGGCGCCAAGCATTTGCACGAATTGATCGACATGGTGCATGGCGGCTTTCGCGCCCTCGTCGTCTTCTGTGTACAGCGACACGACGTCGATCGCTTCGACATCGCCCGCGACTGCGATCCGGGCTTCGGCCGCGCCTATGACGCGGCGCGCGCCGCCGGCGTGGAATTCATCGCGCTCAGCTTCGAATTCAGGGGCGACGGCCTGCGCTACGTGAAGGCCCTGACGCTGGCTTAGCCGCCGGCTTGGCCCAGGCGAACAGGTCAAGTGGGATGGCATCGGCCATGGCCGCGTCGCCGACCGAGTTCGGGTGCAGATGGTCACCATGGTCGAAGGCCGGCAGCAGATGCCCCGACGCGGCTGGGTCCTCGGTCACTTTTTCGAAGTCGATGACGCCGTCGAACACGCCTTGGGTCCGGATCCAGGCATTGATCGCCTGCCGCCGCTGTTCTTTTTCGTCGCTGTAGTAGTTGGTGAAGACCGTGCCGGCGAACGGCGTCAGGGTCGCGATATAGATGCGCAGGCCGCGTTCGTGCGCCCGCGACGCCAATTGGTCGAGGCCCATGACCATGTCTTCGGCGGATTCATAGTCCGGTGTGCCGGCAGCGCCGGCATGGCCGAGATCGTTGATGCCGATCAGCACGATGACCGCCGCGGCGCCGGGCTGCGCCAGCACGTCACGATCGAAGCGCGCCAGCGCCGCGTCGCCAAAACGGGCGGACTGGCCGTTGTGCAGCAGGCGATTGCCGCTCAGGCCGGCATTGGCCACGCTGAGCGGGTAACCCGCCGCATGCAGGCGGCGGCTCAGCCCTTCCGGCCAGGTGTCGCCCCTGTCCCGGTCGATGCCGTAGCCGTCGGTAATCGAATCGCCGAAGGTGATCAGGGCTGCGGTATCATGGCTGTCGGCCACCTCGACCTCGCTGATCCACGGAAAAGCGCTGCCAAGCCCGATATCCGCCTTGGTTTCCGGCAAGCTGAAGGCCGCGGTCTGGTTGCCCGCGGCGGCGTACAGCACATCGCGCTGGATGTCGTGAACCGTGGTCATTGTCACCGGCCCGGCCGCATACAGGCTGATGGCGAGATCGCTATCCTCGGCGACGTCGAGCGCCACGGGATCGCTAAGCGCATAGGCGCCCGGGGCGATCGTGACGCCGCGCTTGCCGTCGAAGGTGACGTCCCGGTCGCTTGCTGGGTCGATGCGGCTTGCCCCCTCGCGGCGGGCGACGCGGATATCGTCGAGATGCAAGGGCGTGGCGCCATAAGCGTTCGACAGGCGCAGGCGCACCCTGCGGCCGTCGGCGGAGACGCGAACGATCTGGCGCAGGGTCATGTCATGCAAGGGCGCCCCCTCGCCGCCGGCCGGTTCGGGGCTGGCATACCAGGCCGGCAACCAGGTTTCGCCGGGCACCACGGCAAAGGCCACCGGCGACCACAAGGCCGCGATCATCGACGCGACCGCCCCGATCGCACACCTCAAGCCCATCATTGCCCTCCTGCAGGTCGTCAAGCGGCTTTGTCGGCCGCGTCGCCGTCGCGCTTGCGCCGCGGGCTCCTGCCGCCCAAGGCCACCACCGCCATCAGGGCGGGCACCAGCGCCGCCTCTTGCCCGGGTACCGCGAAATAGCGCGGTTCCCATTGCGGTTTGAACTTTTCCTTGTAGGCGCGCAACCCCTCGAAATTGTAGAAGTCGCCGCCGACCTGGTAGATCACCGCGGCGATCTTGTGCCAGGCCGAGCTCAGCGGCTTGGCGTCGAGCCCCGCCAGGGGCGCCAGGCCCAGGCTGAAATGCTCGTAGCCGTGGCCGCGCGCATATTCGATCAAACGCAAGAAAAGGTATTCCATCACGCTGGGCGGCGCATCGGGATCGTAACGCATCAGGTCAAGCGTCAGCAGGGTCCTGTCCTGGGTCGGCCACAGGTTGGCGAAGGCGACGATGCGGCCTTCGACCTTGACCACCGCGACCGGCATCAGCGTCATGTAGTCAGCCTGGAAACAGCCCAGCGAATAGCGCTTTTCCTTGGCGTTCTTGCTTTTCAGCCAGGCGTCGGAGACGTCCTTCAACGCCGGCAGGAAGGCGGCGACGTCCTCGGGTTCGATGACCTCGAATGCCGCGCCCAGGTTGTCGAAGCGCTTCAGCGTCTGGCGAAAGCCGTACCCCTTCTTGCCGGCCAGGTCGAAGGTCTTCACGGCGACCAGAGCTTCCTCGCCGATCTTGAAAGGCCTGAGGCTGAGATCGATGACCAGGGGCAGCATCTTGGGGCCGACCTGGTAGAGGCTGAGCCGGGCATTGGCCAGCGACGCCATTTCCTTGAGCTTCCAGCACAGGGCGGCCGCCTCCGACGGCGCGCCGACCGGCTCGCCCATGACCACCCACTGCTTGCCGGAGACGCCGTACATGATGAAGGCGGTGCGGTCGCCGTTCCACAAAATGTGCTTGTCGCGCAGCAGGGCCAGCCAGGCCTGGGGATTGGAGGCTTCGCGCACGACGTCCTTGAGCTGCTCCATGTCCGTTTCCTGGGGCATGGGCGGAGACCGGCGCGCAATGCCGAACAGGCGGTAGAGCCCGATCAGCGCCACCATGATGGTGATGATCGCTACCGAGCGCAGGAAGCGCGAGGCGGCCGCCTTGTACGAGAAGTGCGTCCACATCGAATGGGCATAGGGCACGTGCTGATAGGCATAAAAGCCCGCCCAGACGATGATGCCCAGCATGCCCAGCGGCAAGGCCAGCCACAAGGGATTGAACGACAGACTGAGCAGGTTGGAACGGCGGTTGAAGGCACTGCGGCAGGGAATCAGCAACAGGGCGCAGACGATCAGACCGACGGCCGGCACCACCGCCAGCTCACGGGTCAGGGAGAAGATGGCGCCCAGGCAAAACAGCGAAATCGCCATATACCACGCGGTTTCTATGCGCTCCCATAGGGCCCGCGCCAAAAACAGCATCAGCACGGCGATGACCGTGCCGACGGCATGGGAAATTTCGACGATTTCGAGCGGAATCCAACGCTCGACGACCGGCTGCATGTCGTGCGGGATCGGCCACAGCACCGCCATGAGCAGCAAGGCGCCCGCCGTAAACATCACGATGGCGAACACGCGCGGGATCAAGCGCGTGGCCGAATCGAACAGGATGCGATTGACGCTTAAAGGTGTGCTCATCGACGCTCGGCAAGGAAAACGGCCTGCCGCGCAGGCCGTGTTACAAACATTATACAAAGGATGGCGGCGAAATACAGGCGTGAGTTTCACCGCCTGCCTTTCAGTTCATATTCCAAGCAAAGCTGAGCACCATCACGCCGTGGGCGGTGGGGTGTCCGTCCACGTCCCGGTCGGCGACGGCGATGCGTCCGTTGAACAAGGTCGCCATGATCGGACCGTAACCGTGCCCGACAGGAAACTCCTGTTCGGTAATGCAGGCATCAACCTGGTTTTTGCCATCGATATAGCAATGAATCTGCACCCGCCCCGAAATACGCTGCTGCATCACCTCAGGCGGCAAGTAGTCGGTGACGTTTCCAAACACTTTGAGTACGTCGAACGGCTGGACGTGAGACACGCCGGCCTTGTCCACCACGGTCTCGGTCATCAAGCTTTGCTTTGCGCGAACCAAAACAACCCGGTCAAGCGGTTGCACGGTCGGCGGCAATGCGGCAACCCAGCGGATGGCATCGGCATTGCCGCGGCGGGCGGCATTGACATAGAGCCAATAGGCCTCGGCGGCATCCGGGTCGCCCCCCTGCCCCATCACGGTCATCGCGGCCAGATGCGCCATGCCGTCGGCCGATCCGGCCACCGTCGCCTGGCGAAACCAAAGACGCGCCCCGGTCAGGTTTCCCGCGGCCAAAGCCTTTTGCCCGATCGCGTCCATGGCTTCGCCGCTGCCCTGCTTGATCGCCTGGGCATAAAAGGTCAGCGCGGTCTTTTCATCGCGCGGACCGCTCAGGCCGTGATCATAGTCGAAGCCCGCGCTGAAAAGTCCCGCGGCGTCTTTGTCGTCCAGCTTGTTGCAATACCCCATGGCCTTGGCCGGGTTGACTGGCCGACCTTCCCCGAGAAGATAGGCCAGACAGGCCTTTTCGCGGCCCAGAGGATCGTTCAGGTCTGCCGCCCTCTCGTAAAAATCATACGCCTTGTCCAGGTCCGGGGCATCGGTTTCGTTGCCTTGTTCCAACAAGCTTGCCGCATTGGCCATGGCCGCGGCATTGCCCTTGGCTGCCAGGCGGCGCGAGGCCTGTTCGTCGTCGGCCGTCAGCGGTTTGTATTTGGTATCGATCTTCGGCGCGGGCGCGCGGCTGCCCGTCATCGCAATCCCGGTATCCACCGGCGCACTGGACGCCGTACCCGACGACAAGGCCGCGACCATAGCTATGGCCGTCAACCCTTTCCCTCTCGAAACCATGACTCATCCTCCCCGGTTTTCGGAAGATAAGATCACGACCAGGGGTTTATGACAATATTCCCGTCAACCGGCCTTGTGGCACCAGGTATCGTGGATATCCAATTGATCGCACAGCTTTTGTGCCTGGGCGTCCGTGTGCACCGGACCGAGCTTGAGACGCACCATCGCCTTGCCCGTCGCGGTCTTGATCTTCTGATAGGTCGCGCTGTATTTCGCGGCCACAGGGTGAGCGTCCTGCAGCGTCTGCAAGGCACTTTCGGCTGCCGCCATGGTGCCGAAGGAGCCGACCTGGATCGAACGATGGGCATCGCTTTTGATCCAGTCGGTCTGGACCGGCGCAGGCGGGGGGGCCTCGTCTTTTGGACGGGGGCTTTCTGCCGCGGGCGCTGGCGGTGGCGCCTCCTGGTCGTCGGCCACCGCGACGGGCCGAGATTGGGGCCGGTCGGCAAAGGTTTCGGCCAGGACCGGCACGTCGGGCAAGGCTTTCGCGGCAGCCGCCAAGGCGGCCTCCGGGTTCATTTCGGCGCCCTGGACGCGCTCGTCCAGGGGCGGGCCATCGTCGGGGCGATCCATCTGCAACGGATCGACGACATCGACGGCCAGCTTTTTGGCGACGCCGCTTTGCGCCAGAACGCCGTCATGCCCCACGGTCAGCGCCTGGGCGGTGCTGAACAAGAGGGCGACGTCCTTGCCGTCCAATGTCTTGTCGGCGGCGGTGCCTACGGAATGGTCGTTCGCATCGACCGGCACGGTCTTGATCTTGTGGAGGGTCTCCGCTACGACGCCACTCGCGCGATCGCAGCCACCCAGGGTCGTCAACGCCAAACCGGCGACGGCGACATATATGAACTTGCTTACGGACAACTCGGTCATACGCATACACTTAACGCAGCGATTTTAAATCGGCGTTAGAACAAATGGTTAAGACGGAAATTAAGCATGATTGACGCGAATGAGGCGTCGTCCCTGCAGCGCGTGCGTTCGGTTGCCGAGCTGCGCGCCAGGACGAACATATGGAAAACGAATGGGGCGAAAATAGGTTTCGTGCCGACCATGGGCGCCCTTCATGCCGGTCATCTCGATCTTGTGAAGCGCGCGAAAGGCCTTGCCGACAAGGTGGTGGTGTCGATCTTCGTCAATCCGCTGCAATTCGCGCCCTCTGAGGATCTCGACCGCTATCCGCGCGACGAGCAAGGCGATGTCGCCAAGCTGGAAGCCGCCGGTTGCGACCTGGTCTACCTGCCCACGGTCGATGTTCTGTACCCGGAAGGCTTCGTCAGCCGCATCGACATGAAGGGACCGGCGCTGGGTTTGGAAACGGATTTCCGGCCGCAATTCTTTTCCGGCGTCGCCACCGTGGTGATGAAGCTGTTCAACCAGGTGGGCGCCGACGTCGCGATATTCGGCGAAAAAGACTTCCAGCAACTGGCTGTGGTCCGCGCCATGGCGCATGATTTCGATTTGAATCTGGACATCATCGGCGCGCCGACAACGCGTGAGGCCGACGGCCTGGCCCTGTCGTCGCGCAATGCCTACCTGTCGCGCGAAGAACGCGCGGTGGCGCCGGAACTGCAGCGGCAATTGCAGGCGATCGCGGCAAGCCCCGATCCCGATGCGGCAATCGAAGCCGCCAAGGCTGAGCTGACCAGGGTGGGGTTCGGCAAGATCGACTATATCGCCCTGCGCGACGCCGATACTCTTGGGCCAATTACGCAGACTACGCGCGCGAAGCGCCTGCTCGCGGCGTTGTGGCTGGGCAAGACCCGGCTGATCGACAATATCCCGGCGTGATCACCACACGCCGGCTTCCTTCAGTGCCCGGGCCATCTCCGGTGGCAGGTCGTGATCGCCGTCGACCACATCGCGCGGCGCCTCGGACGCCTTGAGGTAGCGCCAGCCCTGGAAGGGGCGGCGCGGCTGGGCTTCGGTCGGATGGTGGATGTTGCGCAGGCCGATCTTCCAGTACGGGCCGTCACGCTCACTGGCTTCCGCGTTATTTTCGACCAGCTCGAACGCGGCGATTTCGCGCCGGCACAGGATCTGGCCCTTGATGACCCAATAGAGGGAACCGCCATCAAGCAGTTCCTCCCAGCGCGTCGGGCGATTGCGGGTATGGATGTGGTAAACCGGTGCCCTTGTCTTTTCCCAGCCCAGCAGGTCCTCGAGGCTCTCGGCGCCGACGGCCAGTTTGACGATATGGATATCACTCACGGTTACATTCCCGGTAAAACAGGGTTAAGGGTTTAGACTCATATCGAGCCTAGCCTGCACTAAGGCTAGTCCTATAATAGAAAAAGTTCGTACCAGCGGGAGGTCGGTCATGGCCGGCAAACCTTTATCGTCGCCATCGCTGCAGGAAGCCCTGGAAAGCCTGTTCGGCACGGCCATGGGCCAGGGCGCCAGCGTCATTTCCCTGCCCGGCGGCTCGCGGCTATTCAGCACCGGCGACGATTCGGACCATCTCTACCTGCTGCGTTCCGGCCGGCTGGGCGTGTTCCGTCACGATGAGGATCATCTGGAACTGGGCTTGATCGGCATCGTCCGGCCGGGCGAACCGGTGGGCGAGATGTCGCTGATCGGCGGCACGGCGCATACCGCCACCGTCATCGCCTTGCGCGACTCCGACCTCCTGGCCATTCCGCGCGACGACTTCATGGCCGCCATCGACGCCCGGCCCGAGCTGATGATGGCCCTGTCGCGCAAGATGATCCAGCGCGCCCGCCCGGAGACCCAGACCAATACGCCCAATGTCTTCGCCTTCTTCTCCCTGTCGGAAAAGCCGATCCGGTCACTGGTCGATCGCGTCGGCGAGCAGATCCAGGCCCTGGGCTACAAGGTGGCGATCCTCGACAAGAGCTTCCACGGCACGACGCCCGAAGCCTTCACCCACATCGAGAGCGAAGTCGATTACGTCCTGCATGTCGCCGAACGCCACGAAAGCCATTGGCGTTTGCTGAGCGCGCGCCAGGTCGACCACGTCTTTTTCGTCGCCGATGCCGAATATCGCCCCGATTCCGACACCGCCGGCGAAAAGTCGCTTCTGCACCGTGCCCCCGACCTCATCCTGACCTACCCTGAAGCCGTAGCAAAGGCGCATATTCCCGGACGCACTCAGCAATGGCTCGACGCCATCTCGCCCACCCGGTGGTTCCATATCCATCCTGAGGACAGGGACGACAGCGCGCGTCTGGCCCGCATCGTCACCGGCCATAGTGTCGGTGTGGTTTTCTCCGGCGGCGGCGCCCGCGCCTTCGCTCAGATCGGTGCCATTCAGGCGCTGCGCGAGGCGCATATCCCGGTCGACTTCGTCTGTGGCTCCTCGATGGGCGCGATCCTTGTCGCTTCGCTCGCCATGCAATGGCCCGACGACGAAATCGATGCCCGCATACGCAACGCCTTCGTCGAATCTTCGCCGCTCGACGACGTTATCCTTCCGTTCATTGCGATGACCTCGGGCAAGAAGGTCGATGAACGCCTGGAGCGCCATTTCGGCGACGTGATGATCGAGGACCTGGCCCTGCCCTTCTTTTGCGTCTCGTCCAACCTGACCACGGGCGTTCTTAAGGTGCACAAGACCGGCCTGCTGCGCCAGGCGTTGCGAGCATCGATCTCATTGCCGGGCATCATGCCGCCGGTCGTGGAAAACAACGAAGTCCTGGTCGACGGCGCCGTGATGCGCTCGTTCCCGGCGACCATGATGCGCAATACCCATCTGGGTACGGTCATCGGCGTCGATGTCACCCGTGCCCGTGGCCTCGACCCCAAGACCCTGGTCACGCCGAGAAATCCCGCTTCCTGGTTCGCCAAGGGGGAATGGCGGCGCGGCCCGCCGATCATATCGGTGATGATGCGGTCGGCAACGATCACCACCACCGCGGACCTGGCGCAATCGCGCGCCGCCACCGATCTTTTGATTATCCCGGAGCCCGCCGGCGTCGAAATCCGCGACTGGAAGGCCTACGACCAGGCCGTGGAAAACGGCTATCAGACGACGGTCGATACCCTGGCCCAGCTCGATTCGTCGGTGACGACCCTGCGCAAGCTGGGCAAGAGCGTGCACCCTAACATCCCTGCCTTTACGCCGGACGATTCCTACGTCGCCGTGACCGAAGCCCCGCCCAGGAAACCCAAGGTCGCCCCCGCCCCCAAGGTGCAGAAGACAAAAACAGGCGAGGCGCCGAAAATTCCGGCGCCCCCTTCCCGCCCAGCCGGCGAGCGTCCCTGATAAAAGCTGTAAGGGCTATTCTTTCAAGCCGCCCAGGCGGCGCATCATCAGCCACATCGAGATCGAGACCACCACGAAGCCGATGACCGCAGTGACGATCGACGCCGCCGCGTAGTCGGGCTGCAAGCCGTTCCGGATCACCGACAGGTCCTTAGACTTGTAATAGGCGCCCGCCGCCACACCGAGCGAAATGATGCCGACGATGCTGAGCAGTATCCACCAGATGGTCGACAGGAACATCCCGACCCAGCTGACGTGGTGAACCTCTTCGTCGTCGCTCGACATGGCGATGCGACCGTCGTGCAGCCACGCTTCGCCGCCACCATGAACATCATTGGACGCGTCGTCGTACGGGCCGGCAAAGGCCGCCTTGGGCAGGAGGCTGGCCTGGCGCTCGGGGGCCGAGACGTCCGGCGCAACCGGTTGATGGTCGTCAGGCAGCGGCCGTTGCAGCCGTTCGCGCCAATGCAATCCCTCTCCGGCCGGCCCGGATACGGGTGCGACCGTTTCGGTCCGGATCGGTTCGCCGACCGGCTGCGGACGCGGCACCTCAACGACTTCGTCCGTTGCCTCGCGCACGGCCGTCCGGGGCAGCGGGCTGGCATAGGGGTTCATCGCCGTCACGATCGGCGCCGGCAGGTTGTTCGCCGACATGATCGGCGTGAAGGGCCGGAAGCTCGACGCGTCGTCATCGGAATCGTCACGCGTTTCAACGCGTGTCGAGAAAAGCGGAACGCCGTCGTCTTCGACCGCGGCCACCGGCATCGCCGGCTCCGCAGCCACGACGCCTTGCGTCAGGAATTCCTCTACCGGCAGCTTCGCCGCCTCAGGCTCCGGTTCTGCCGCCTGAGGGGCCGGCTGTTTTGGGCCGGAATCCGCCTCGGAGGTCGTGGCCGGCGGTTGCGGTACGAGCGGCGATGCCAAGGGCCGGCCCAAAGGCCCCCCGCCATAGGGCGAATAGAGGCGCATCAGGGCCGCCGCGGCCTCGGCCTTGCGGGCCTTTTCCGCGGCGTCGTCGGCGACGGGCGCCGCGGCGACAGCGGCGGTTGCCGCCGCGGCCGCAGCTTGCTGCTCAAGGCGAGCCTGCTCCTGGCGGGCCTGTTCGGCGCGCTCGGCCTCAAGCCTGGCCTGCTCGGCACGCGCCCGGTCTGCCGCTTCCTGTTGAAGGCGAGCCTGTTCGGCGCGTTCACGATCCTGACGCTCTTGGTCCAGGCGTACTTGCTCAAGACGGGCCTGCTCGGCGCGCTCACGCTCCTGCCGTTCAAATTCCTGGCGTTCAAGATCCTGGCGCTGCTGCTCAAGACGCGCTTGTTCAGCGCGCTCACGCTCTTGACGCTCAGCCTCGAAGCGGGCGCGTTCGATACGATCCTGTTCCTGCCGCTGTTGCTCGAGACGCTCGGCCTCCTGGCGCTGCAATTCGCGAATGCGCACTTCCTCGGCGGCGCGGGCGGCCGCCTGTTGCGCGGCGCGCTCGGCATCCTCGCGCTGACGCTGCTCGACCTGGGCGCGCGCCAAGGCGGCCGCGACCTCGGGGCTCATGACCGCCGCGCCGAAAGCCGGATCGAAGGCGGTCGGCGCCGCCGGTTCGGGCGCCAGGGTTTCGCGGATTTGCGACGGCGCGGCATAACCGCCCGGCAACATTTCGACAACCGGCGGTTCGGCGAGCGGCTGAAACGCGGCGGGAGATTGCGGGGCGACCGGTTGAGGCGCGGGCGCCTGGGGCGTAAATGTCTGAGGGGTAGGCGCCTGGGGGGTAAACACCTGGGGGGCAGGCGTTTGCGGGCTGAACGCCTGGGGCGCCGGCTCGGCATAAGGTGACGCATAGGGCGACACCATCGGCGGATAGGGTGAAATATCGCTGGGTTGCAGCACAGGCGCAACCGGCTGAGGCGCCACGAACTCCGGGGCCGGCACCGGTGCCGCTTCCGGCAATGGACGCGGGGACGCGGCGCTCAGGTCGATGAACTGACGCTCATACGGCACCGACGGCGCGACGGTAGGTTGGACGGGCGCAGGCGGAGCCGCCGCCGGCTGAGGAGCGACTGGCGGCGTGTAGGTTCCCGCATAGGGTGACAAGGGCACGCCCGGCGCGACCGCCGGATCAGCGGCATAGCTCGAGGCTGCGTAGGGCGATTGCACGGCCGCGGAAGGCGACGCGACCGGCAAGGGTTCGACGCTTGGCTGGAACGCCATAGGCGCAGGTGCTACCGGCTGAGGGGCTACGGGCTGAGGCGCGAACGCATAAGGCGCGGGTTGTGCGGCACCATGTGGTTCCCCCGCCGGATAGGCCGAAAGAATGCCGCCGCGATCGGGCGCATCAACTTCGGAAGGGCGTGCGGAGGCGGCGTCGGCTTCGACATCGGCCAATGGCCGCACCAAGAGGCTGGGCGCATTGCCGACCGTCTCTTCGGGGGTCAGGAACAGGTTCTTTTCAGCGGCGCGGCGACGGATCAGCGGCGCCAATACGTAGGTCTGGCCGTTGAATTCGGCCGAGCGCCAGGCGTCCATCGCCAGGGCGGCCTCGGTCATCCGGCCCTCATTGATGCGCTTCAAGACGCTGGACGAGCCGAAATTCTCGATGCCGATATTGAAGCTGAACGACACCAGGGCGTCAAATTGGTTCTGGTTCAGCGGCACCAGGATCATGTTGTTCAGGCTGTCGACAATGGGCAAAAGGTCGAAGCGCAGCAGCGCGTCGGCGTCCTCCTGCGTCACGCGCGCGCCCTCACGCGCCGAGAAGGTATGGCCGTAGCCAATCGTCCAGCGACCGTCCGGCAGGCGCGCCGCCGTCTGGCGCAACCCTTCGAAACTCTTGATCAATTCGACCCCGGCGCGGGAAACTTTTTGACGCGCTCTCATTCCAAATCCTGCCCATTTTGCCCGCGGCGGCTGACGTCATTGCCCCAAATCAAGACGTGCCGCGGGCGACCCGCCGTTTCTAGCAAACCACAGACCATTTAACCTTTACAAGGCCTTTATGACAGCGGCGGGGCAGATCAGCCAAAAAACATCAGCCGGTTGAATTTGTTAGTGACGTAGCGATTCGCAACTGGAGCTCCTGCCCCGAACGCGAAGCGTGAGGCAAGGGCGACCGCCCGCCCGAGCTCATGCGAGGAGCCATGCGGCGTTTGAGCTAAATTTAGTGATGGAGCAGGATTAACGTGGCTAGGCCCAGAAAGGTGAAATAGCCGACGCAATCGGTCACCGTCGTCACGAACACCGTCGCCGACGCCGCCGGATCGTAACCCATGCGCTCCAGGCCCAGCGGGATGAGTATGCCGGCGACGGCTGCGGCGAAGAGGTTGATGACCATGGCCGCCGCCGTCACCGCCGCCATTTCCCAGTCGTGGAACCACAGCAGGGTGACCGCGCCCATGACAACGGCAAAGGCCAGTCCATTCAGCACGCCAGCGGCAATTTCACGCCACACCGTCCGCAGCATGTTGGCGGCGTTGAGCTCGCGCGTCGCCAGGGCCCGCACCGCCACCGTCAGGGTCTGGGTGCCGGCATTGCCGCCCATCGAGGCGGCGATCGGATTGAGCACGGCCAGGGCGACGATCTTGGCGATCGAATCCTGGAAGGCGCCGATCACCGACGACGCCAGTACAGCCGTCGCCAGGTTGACCATCAGCCACACGAAACGCGACCGGGCGATGCCGAAGATTGAGGCATCCCGCCCCTGCTCCGACACCCCCGCCAGGGCCAACATGTCCTCCTGGCTTTCCTCCTGGATGATGTTGACGATGTCGTCGACGGTGATCTGTCCCACCAGGCGGCCGGAACGATCGATGACCGGCGCCGAGATCAGGCGATATTTTTCGAAGATATAGCCGACCTCTTCCTGGTCCTGATCGACGGTGATTTCGGTCGTCGCCGCCATCAGCTCGGACAACAGCGCCTCGCGTTTCGAGCGCAGCAGCGACGACACCGCCAGAGCGCCGACGGGCTTGTAACTGGGATCGACGACGTAGATGTCGAAGAATAGGTCCGGCAGGTCATCGCCGTTACCGCGCATATGATCGATGACCTGGCCCACCGTCCAGAAGGCGGGTGCGGCCATGACCTCGCGCTGCATCAGGCGCCCGGCGGTCTTTTCCTCGAAGGTCAGCGAGGTGACGATGGCGGCGCGTTCGCTTTCCGGCAGCGCCGCCAGGACGGCCTGCTGACGGCCGGCCTCCAGGTCCTCGAAGACGGCCGCCGCGTCGTCCGATTCCAACTCGCGCAACACCTCGGCGATGTCCTCGGTATGCAGGGTGTCGATGACTTCTTCGCGGATATCCTCGTCGAGTTCGGGCAGCAGGCCGCCGATGGCGTCGGCGGGGATCCACGGGATGATCTCTTCGCGATAGTCCTCGGACAAGAAGCCCAGCAGGTCGGCGACGTCGGCCGGCCGCAAGGCGTCGAGCAGTTCACGCAGGCGCATGCCGTCGCCGCGGTCGGCGGCATCGATGACCAGGGAAATATATTGCGGATTGAGCGCGTAATCGTCCTTGAGCGCGAAATCCTCGATCTGCGCCGCGGTGACCAGTTCGCCGTCGCTGCCGGCATTGGCACCCTCGGGCACGAATTTGCGGATCAGTTCGGCTTTTTTCGGGGTGTCGGACTTCTGGCTCATCGCTCAGCCTCCCCTGCGTGTGTCAAGGCGCACAACCTAAATCATCGAGGCGATTCAATGCAATCGCTCAATGGGCACGCCTGTCGATGTCGAGGGAGGAACTCCCGGATGGTGCGGTCGAGAAGACTCGAACTTCCACGCCTTGCGGCACAGCGACCTCAACGCTGCGCGTCTACCAATTCCGCCACGACCGCACGTCATCCGGGGAGGCGGGGGAGATAGCAACAGTTTGCGGCTTTGTGAAGGGAAAAGTGGAGAGACTTGTGGAAAGCCTAACCAACTTAGCTGCCAATCGCCATAAAATCATAGACGTCGGCCGGGCGCGTGACGACGATCGAGATCTTTTCCTCGAAAATCTGGATTTCGCCACGGGCCACCGGATGGTTGTTGGCCAGGATCCAAACCTCGTCGTGTTCGCGAGCGTCCAGCGGGATAACCGCGCCGCGGCCCATGCGCAGCAATTGCTGCATCGGCAGCACCGAACGCCCGAGCAGGACCGAAATTTCGACCGGAACCGATCCCACCTGCGACGTCGTCAAGCAAACCCCAACACATTGGACTAAGGAAAAACACGCTGCGCATACGCAAGGTCTTGCGTACACCGGCCATATGACACATTTGATCCGACATGCTTGACGAGGTGTTAAAACCCGCGCCTTTTTTTGGCCGCGACGACCGTGAACGACCGCAATGGGTCGTAGCGACAGAGGCTGTCCCCTACCCCGATGCGGTCGCCTTCATGGAAGCGCGCGTGGCCGCCATCCAGGCCGGCGAAGCGCAGGAACTCGTTTGGCTGGTCGAACATCCGCCTCTCTACACGGCCGGCGTCTCAGCCAAGGCGTCCGACCTGATCGCCCCCGACCGCTTTCCGGTCTTCGCCAGCGGGCGCGGCGGGCAATATACCTATCATGGCCCCGGCCAACGCGTGGCCTACGTCATGCTCGACCTCAACCGGCGGCAAAAGGACATCCGCGCCTTCGTCCAGGCCCTGGAACACTGGATCATCGACACGCTGTGGCGCTTCAACGTCGAAGGCCATATCCGCGACGGCCGCGTCGGCGTGTGGGTGGAACGCCGCGACAAAGGCTACGAACCGCTGACCGAGGATAAAATCGCCGCCATCGGCATCAAGCTGCGCCGCTGGGTCAGCTTTCACGGCATCAGCCTGAATGTCGAACCGGACCTGTCGCACTTCGGCGGCATCGTGCCCTGCGGCATCAGCGAGCACGGCGTGACCAGCCTGCTCGATCTCGGCCTGCCGGTGACGATGGATGAGGTGGATTACGCCCTGCGCCTCAGCTTCGAGGCGGTCTTCGGCCCGGTCGAGGTTCAGGCCTGATCGACGACCGGCCGGTGCAGCGACACCCCGTAGCGATTATTCCCGCGCTCGCCGGGCATGATGCACAGGTCGATCACCGCCCAGACCAGCACCAGAACGGCGACGAAGTCGAGGAAGCCTTCGGGGCCCGGCCAGACCATGGCCACGGCCAGCAGGATCACCGCCGACCACCAGCCCGAACGGCCACGATCGTGCAACCGCTTCGAGAGCACGCAGGCACCGCAGAACAGCAGCGGCGCGTAAACGACGAACGACAGCCACGGCATCGTGCCCTTGAACGTCGAATCATAGACGCCCAGCAGCAGCAGAAGCGTCAAGGCAGCGATGGTGAAGCGCACCGCGCCAACGCGCCCGCTGGAGGAAAAGAATATCTCGAACCAGTCGATCTTGGGATTCATATAGGCCTAACTCACGAACGCGCAGAACCGCCGCTGTACACTACCAGGCGGTTCGGCTCAAGCGGCGGGGATCGCCAGCCCGATGGCCGCGCACAGCGCGTCCATATCAGCGGGTACCGGCGCGGACAGGGTCTTCGTCCCCCCCGCCGGGTGCGGAAAACTCAGCGACAAGGCATGCAGCATCAGCCGCGGCACGGCGTGAGCGTCCAGCGACAGCGCGCCGCCATAGCGGACATCGCCGGCGATCGGCGCGCCCAAATGGCTTAAATGAACGCGCAACTGGTGCATGCGGCCGGTATGCGGACTGCATTTGACAAGGGCCGCCTCTCCGGCTCGCGCCAGGACCTCATAGGTCGTTTTGGCGGCTTGGGCGTCCGGATGATCGGCCGCGCACACCCGTGACCAGGCTTCACGGCCGATCTCCTCGCGGCGCAGCGGGGCGTCGATTTCGCCGGCCTGGTCCAGGGCGCCGGCATTGCCGACGACGCACAGATAGGTCTTGGTGAAAGCGCGGGCGCTCATCGCCTTGCCGAGGAACGAGGTCGCCGGATGGGTTCTTGCCGCCAGCAATATGCCCGACGTATCGCGGTCGAGGCGATGGATCAGCATCGGCCGGCGCCCGCTGGGCTTGACGAAGGCCCACATCAGGTCGTCGAGGTTATGGCTGTCCGGGCCGCGCCCGCCTTGGCTCGACAGGCCGGACGGCTTGTTGAAGCCGATAATGTCGGCGTCCTCGTAGACGATCATCGACGTCACCCAGGCCACATCTTCCGGCGACAGCTTGCGCGGCAATCGAAACGCCGGAACGACTTTCGGCGCCTGCTTCGCGCGCGCGCCTCTTCGTTCGATTGCTTTCAGATGCTGGGGTGAATGCTTGGCCATGGCCCTGCCCTACGCGCGCTGTCCGGTCACGTCAATCGCCCCGCCCGGCGAATTTCAAGGGGCGAGCGGGCTCAGGTCATTGACGAAAACGGCCTGCGTCGCCTATAAATAATCGATTGATTTCTATATTGTTGTGAATTCGGTACTGGCTGCGCCATTCGGTCGATGAATTGTTAACCGCTTTTGCGATGAATATCCGGGGGGACGTTTGTGTTCCCCGTTTTTAAGTTTTGATTTTGGACGATAATTATTGGGTTGCCTCGGTCCGCTTTACCGGCCTCCCATTTGCAAGGATAATCTGGTGCGCCCCGTCATTCGGCTAATCAACACACCGCCCACATCCTTCCCGACCAGCGTGATCCGCGCCGCCTTCCGTTTTGGAACGATCGCGGCCGCGTTGGTATGCTGGGTGATCCAGGTCATTATCGAGCCAAGTGAAGCCAACTTGCTGTGCGCCACCCTGTCCGGCATAGCGATCACCATAACCTCGGTCTATTGCTTTCGGGAAGGCCCGATCCAGAAGCACCTCTATTCCACACTCGCCCTGTTCGGCACGTGCCTCGTGGTCATGGGCCTGGCGCTCTATGGCATGACGCTGGAATGGCGGCCCCTGACGTTCAATCTTCGCTTCCCGGTCCTGACGTTCGCCTCTTCCGTGATCTTCGTCCTTGTCTGCATCGCCGCGCACGCCCTGTTTTCGAGCAACGCGATCATGACGATGTTCAGTCACAAGATCCGCGATGTCGTCTACAGGCCCCTGGGCCTGTTGCGGGTGCCGAACGACATGGAACTTTGGCTGCTGGGTGCCATCGGTGTCGTCGCCGTTCTCCTGTCGGCCACGGGCCAGGACATCTATGGGGCGAATGGTATCAAGTCCGGCGACGTCGGTGCGAAGTTCATGCAGTCATTCATCAGCTTCACCGTTGCGCCCTATGCCATCCTCTTTAAAAATGGACTGATTTCCAACAAGTCGAGCAGCGGGCGTATATCGAAGTGGCTGCTTGTCGGATATTTTTTCATTATCCTGGGCCTCGCCATCGCGCGAAATGCGCGCGCCGCTTTCGCCGAAGTTATTTTGATCCTCGCGGTGTGCCTGATGGCCATGCTTCTTAAAGGGGGCATCCGCATCAACAGCCGGACCCTGCTTATTGCCGGCGCCGTGGCCATCGTCGCTCTTCCCGTCATGGGATTGGTTAGTAACCTTTCCGCGGCGATGACGATTGTGCGTGGCGAACGTTATTCGCTGTCGACCGCCGCTCTTGTCGGCAAGACGATAGACACCATGATGTCCCCCGAAATTATCAAGAACGCCAAGGAACAAGGCAACATCATTACCTCGGAGTACAACGAAGTCTATTTCAAGAACGAATTCTTCACGCGCTTTTCGATCACCAAATATACAGATCTGAACTGGGCCGCCGTTGGCGGCTTCCCGGATGTCAGTCCGGCCCTGCACGACCTGGCCATGACAGGTTTGGGCGAGCATTTTGGCGGCCTGTTGCCGACGCCGATGCTGGATGCCCTGCACATCGATCTCGACAAGGATAGCCAGCGTTTCATGTCGAGCCAGGGCGATCTCTACGTCAATTACGCCTCGCTGAGAGATTTGGGCGGGTTCATTACCGGCTCGGTCATTCCCGACTCTTGGGTGCTTTTCGGCTGGCTTGCCCCATTTTTGATCATGGCCGTCGTCATCGCCTATTTCATCGTCATGGATTCATTCCTGGTCTTCGATGGCAAGGGGAATGTTTTCGTCTTGCCCATTTCGACCTTGCTCGCCTCCAAGTTCTTCGCGAGCTTCCTCGCGCCTGAAGGCTTCTATGTGTATGCCGCCTTTTTCGTGCGCGGATTACCGCAGTTTATTCTGATCTATTTCCTGGTCACGCAGGGCTCAAACGCGGCCTTCAACTGGATTTCACGCCCAGGCGGCATCGGCGAAGGTCGCACGAAGCGGCTGAGCCGGACCCTTCGGCGCGTCGAGCGGCGCTAGGCGGCTGGTCAAATCGATCAGGTGAATACGTGGGCTTGTTCGGCTGCACCGCGTTGCTGCGGCTGCAGGAACCAATACAGTAGAATAAAGTAGCCGAAGACGCCGATCAGCAAGACCCACCAGCCACTGCGGTTTACGTCGTGCAGGCGTCGAATGGCCATGCTCAGCGAACAGATGGCGCCAAGCGGCAACAGGATAAGCAACGCCCAAACGGCGATGGCCGACACGTCAATCGCCGCATTCATCATGAACATCACGGGCAGGATGAAAAGCAGGCATAGGCCGGCCAGGCCTTCCGCAATGGCCAGGGTCCAGAAATCCTTGCGGTTGGCGCGACCGCCGAAATCGAACATGTGCAGGATCGCCCGGCCCAGCGCCCCTACGACCGTCCGGGACGGCGAAGGACTTCCAAAGCGATTGGCCTCCGCCGGCGGGCGCCGGATAAAGACGTAGGCAGCGGCAAACACTACGGCGCCGGCGATTGCGGCGATCAGGGCGAGAAACGGCAGGACAAATAAAATCATCAGCCTGCGCCGCGGTCAGAATACCTTCGCCGGATCGTCCTTTTGCGAAGGCCATGCCAGCAGCACGATCAGCGAAACGATTCCGAAGCCGGTGAAGCTTAGTAAAATCCACCAGGCGCTACGGTTGAGATCATGCAGGCGCCGGGCGGTAACCGCCAGGTCCGGTAAAAAGAAGGCCAAAGATATAAGATCGGTCAAGACACTGCCGCGCGTGGCAATCGCCCCGGCCGCCAATATCAGTGCCACGGCGAGCCGATACCACCAATATTCGGAACGCGCAGCTCGACCGCTGAAATCGGCGTATTTCTTCAGGCAGGTGACGAAGGCGGACGGAAAGGTCTGGGACGGCGCGGGCGTGCCATAACGGTTCGGTCCCCGCGGCTTGACCAGGGCCGGTAGAAAAGCCAGCACCAAACAGGGAACGAACAAGACCAGCAGGATCAGCACATGCCAAATCGAAAACCCGCCCATTGGTGTCTCCCTTACGGTTTTTGCCTTGACTGCTTTTCCTGCCGCAGATTCGCCCAGTAGTCGAGTCGTTCCCTTACCTTGCCCTCGTGGCCATCGCCCTTGGGGTCGTAAAGACGCGGCCGCTTCACCCCATCGGGAAAGTAGTTTTGACCGGAAAAGCCGTCGGGATCGTCCGGATCGTAGATATAGCCGGCGCCGTAACCGATATCCTTCATCAGCTTGGTCGGCGCATTGAGGATAACCGCCGGCGGATCGAGGTGGCCCGTGTCGCGCGCCAGTTGCTGGGCCTTTTTGAAGGCCGTGTAGACCGCGTTCGACTTGGCCGCCGAGGCCATGTGCACCACGGCCTGGGCCAGGGCCAGTTCCCCCTCCGGCGAACCCAGCACCTCATAGGTGTCGCGTGCGGCATGACATAGTACCAGCGACATCGGATCGGCATTGCCGATATCCTCGGACGCCATGCGGATCAGGCGGCGAGCGATGAACAAGGGATCGTCGCCGCCGTTCAGCATACGCGCCAGCCAGTAGAGCGCTGCATCGGGATCGGAGCCGCGCACCGACTTGTGCAGGGCCGATATGAGATTGTAGTGCCCCTCGCGATCCTTGTCGTGGTCGGGCCGGCGCTTTTGCAGCTGGGCCAAAAGCTGGTCGCTGTCGAGGTCGTGCTCGAAACCCATATGGTCGAGCGATTCGACCAGGCTGATCAGATAGCGGCCGTCGCCGTCACTCAACAATTTCAAAGTGTCGTAGGCGGGCTGCGTCAGCGGCAGCTTGCGGCCGACAAAGGTCTCGGCGCGGGCGATGATCTGGTCCAGCGCGCTGTCGTCCAGCCGCTTCAGCACGAAGACCTGGCAGCGCGACAAAAGCGCGCCGTTCAACTCGAAGGACGGGTTTTCCGTGGTCGCGCCGATCAGGGTGACGACGCCGGCCTCGACATAGGGCAGGAAACTGTCTTGCTGGGCACGATTGAAGCGGTGGATTTCATCGACGAACAGGACCGTACGACTACCCATGCGATGGCGTTGCTGGGCCGCCTCGAACGCCTTCTTCAGGTCGGCCACGCCGGAAAACACGGCGGATATCTGCTGGAATTCATAGCCCGCCGCGTCGGCCAGAAGGCGGGCTATGGTCGTCTTGCCGACGCCCGGCGGTCCCCACAGGATCAGGGACGGCAGGAAACCGCGCTCGATCAGGCGCGAAATGGCGCCGCCCTCGCCGAGCAAATGATCCTGCCCCACGACATCGGCCACGCTTCGCGGCCGCAGGCGATCCGCGAGCGGCTTGGCGGCGTCGTCCACTTGCGACGGCGCATTCGGCAGGTCGGGCTGAAGCGGTTCATGCCCGAAGAGATCGATCGTTTTGGAGGCCATGAAACAAATATAGAACCAACAGGTTCGGTTTCAATGGCTTTTATCTTTACGCCGTTTGCGTTCCCTGTGACGACTGCGCGGCCAGGGCCTTCTGCGCTTCTGGCGACAAGGTGACGTTGACGACGGGCTTTTCAGAGCGCGCCTGCGTTTGCGCGGTATAGCGCTGGGTATCCGAATCGGGTTGGCGAACGGGTGGCGTGTACGGAACCCGCTGCGCCTGGGTGTAGGCATTGGTGCTATTGATGCTGTTCATGGGGCCCTCCTTTCGGGATGGCCCCATTTTAGCGCGCCGCGATTAACGGCAAGCTGTTAAGGATCCTTAACAAGACCTTGCCGCCGGCGAGTCGTCTAATCGAATTGGGCCGTGATCAGTTGGCCACCACGCTGGATGGTCACGCGCCAGCCGCGGGCGCTCGAATTGACGACGGCCTGCAGGTCGGCGGTCGAACCGATCGGGTGGCCATTGACTTCGCGAACGATGTCGCCCGGCTGCAGGCCCACACTGGCGGCATAGGCCCCGGTCGCGTCGATCTTCGAAATCATCACGCCATGCGGCGCATCGAACGGGTCTATGCCCAGTTCGTCGGCGACGGCGGGCGACAGGTTGACGACATGGGCGCCGCCGAAGGGATTGCGTCCGGTGAGCGCGCGTTCGTCGCGCGGCGGGTTGGCCGACGGCGCCTCGACCTTGATCCTGAGGTCGAACGGCTTGCCGTTGCGCAGGCCCTGTACGTCGACGCTCTGGTTCAGCGCCAGCAATTCGGTCTGGTAGCGCAGCGCGGACTGGTCGTTGACCGGCGCGCCATCGAGCTTGAGGATGACGTCGCCGGTGCGCAGGCCGCCGGCGTCGGCGGGACCGCCTTTGTAGACGTCCGACACCAGCACGCCCTGGGGTTGGTCCATGCCCATCGACTTGGCGATATCCGACGTCACGGTGTCCCCCTTGGCGCCCAGCCACGGATGCGCCAGATGCGTCGCCCCGCCGACCGCCGTATCGACGACGCGGCGTACCAGGGGCGCCGGGATGGCGAAGCCCACGCCGGAGGATTGACCGGCGCCCGACAGGATCATCGAATTGATGCCGATCAGCTTGCCGTTCATGTCGACCAAGGCGCCGCCCGAATTGCCGGGATTGATGGCGGCATCAGTCTGGATATAGCTGCCCGAGCCCTCGCCGACCTCGGTGCGGTCGAGCGCGGAGATGATACCGTTGGTCACGGTCTGGCCGACACCGAACGGATTGCCAATCGCCAGCACCAGGTCGCCGACCTGCTGGTCGTGCCCGTCGTCGATAGCCAGCACGGGGAAGGTTTCGCCGGCCTTGGCGTCGATCTTGAGCACGGCCAGGTCGCTGCGGGGATCGGCCAGCAACACCTTGGCCGGATATTCGCGGCGGTTATTGAGCACGACCATGAATTGCTGGCCGCCCTCGATGACGTGGTTGTTGGTGACGACGATACCGTTGGGGCGGACGATGACGCCGGAGCCCAGCGACTTTTGCACCTGCTGACGCGGCTGGATGCCGTAGAACATCGACCAGAACGGGTCGACCTGCTGGCGCACGACGCCGACGGCGTAGACATTGACGACAGCCGGGGCCACCGCCTTGACGATCGGGGCGAACGAAGCCTTGTAGCCCTGCTCCGGCACCTTGCGTTGCTCGGTGGCGCCGCCGTTGAAGCCCTGCCCGGAAAAGCCCTGGGCTGAGCTGTCCTGTGAATGGCCCGGCCCGCACGCCGCCAGGGTGAGGCCGGTGGTTAGAAACAACGAAGCCAGAAAGCGCGCGCGCAAGGTCATGGAAATCCGTCCCGAAAAGCCGATGTTCCCGTTTTTCCGAAATCAATTTGGCCGGATCATGACCCTACTCGGGCGGCATTGCGCCCGGGGCGTCTTCAGCATAGCCGGGCGCGCGCTTCAACGACTGCTTGACGCCCAGTCCCAGCCACATGTTGAACACCATGAAGATCGCCGCCAAGCCGAAGCAGGCGCCCGACAGGACGACGGGCATGCCGGGACGCGTCACGTAGGACCCCAGGAAGCCGAAGATCATGGGCGCGACAATATTGGCGACCGACGACATGGATGTGCTCGCACCTTGCAGGGTCCCCTGCTCTTTCGGGTCGACCTTGGCCGTCATCAGGGCCTGGATGTTGGGTCCGGCCAGCCCCCAGAAGGCGCCGATGGGTAGGAACAGGAGGAAAATCAAGGGTGTAGGGGCAAAGCCATAGCCGACGAAGGCGATGGCGCCGCAGATCAAGCCGATGAACATCGCCTTGCGCTCGCCCACCCGCTTGACGATGATACCGGTCAGGCCCGCCTGGACGATCGCCGTGAGCACGCCCACAACCGCCAGGCAGCCCGCCACTTCCGGCAGCCCCCAATTGAAGCGGTACTTGGCGTAAAGGACAAAGGTTGTGGGAAAGACCGACTGCGCCAGGTAGATCATCACGTACATGCCGGCCAGACGCAGCACCTGTCCCGACCGCGCCAGGAACTTGACCGCACCGATCGGATTGGTCGCGTGGAAAGAGAAAGGCTTATGCTTTTCCGGAGACAGCGATTCCGGCAAGACGAAGAAGCCGTAGAGGAAATTGATCAGGCTGAGCAGGCCGGCGACGACGAAAGGCAATCGCGTGACCACAATGTCGGGATGCGCGCCGAAATGGCTGAGCCAGGCGCCGACACCCGAGCCCGGCAGACTGTGTCCGAGCGCACCGAGCCACGCCGCAAACTCAGGCGCCACAAGCGTCAGCCCGGCGCTGAGGCTGGGCCCCATGATGAAACCGACGCCGAATGACGCGCCCATCCAGCCGAACACCTTGGCCCTCTGATGCGGTTCGGTGACGTCGCTCATATAGGCGTAGGCGGTGGAGACGGACGCCGCCGTCATGCCGCTGATGACCCGGCCGGCGAACAGCCACCACAGCCCTGGGGCAAAGGCCATGAACATCAGGTCGACGCCGGTGCCGAAGTTGGACGCCAGCACGACAGGCCGGCGGCCGAAATGATCCGACAACCCGCCCTGGATAGGCGAAAAAACGAACTGGGCCAGCCCCCAGGCGCAGCCAAAAATGCCCGTCCACAGGAGGGCGGCCGAGACCGAGCCCCCAAGAAAGCTCGTGATCAGTTGGGGCAATACCGGCAGGATTATGCCGATGCACAGCATGTCGAGAAAGACGGTGACCAGGATAAAGGGCGCCGCCGCCTTCAGCTTTTTATGGTTGTCTTCGGACATACGCTCTCCGCATATAGAGCGTGCTGCGCTTAAAAGGAACGCAGCACGCTCTAAGTTCTTGCTTGGTCGCGCAATTTAACCGACCCGAAGGGCGGCGTAGCCAAAAGTGGGAACCACTTTATCGGATTGCGCTCCAGAGGCGCGGAGATGTAGCGGAATTCGCCGACATTGCCTATCGCTTTCCCGGCATGGCATGGCCGCCGGCCGCGCCTATTTCAGCGCCGGCCCGAACGGCTCAAGCGTGCCGTCATTGGCATGGGGTTCCAGACCGAGCACCTTCATCTCCAGATCATAAACATCGACATTGATGAAGGGCTCAAGCTTGACGCCGGGCTTGATCGCCGGCCCATTGGCGATGAACAGGGCCTGCATGTCGGGCGACAGGTTGTCGTAGCCGTGCGCCCCGCCCGTATAGCCGATCCCCTTGGCATGGGTGTCGTCGACCAGCCAGCGCTGTTCGGCGATGCAGACGATTTGCGGGATGCGTGGGTTGGTGCCGAAATGCAGGCGCGCCGGCACATCCGCCTTGTGCCAGCATTGCATGTGGTCGAAATGCCTGTGCGTCAGCTTGTCGACCTCGGCCTCGTGTCCGGGGACGGCGTCCAACGTCGCTACCGGCCCCGTCGTGCGAACGATATAGCTGCCTTGGGACAGGTAATCTTCAAGGAAATAGGCGCGATCCGGCGAGATCGCTGACATGCCGTGATCGGCGACGATGATCTGGTTGGCGGCGACGCCACGCGCTCTCAGGCCCGCTTCGAGGCGGCCGATCGCTTCGTCGACATCGGCGACGGCGGCATTGACCTGAGGTGAATCCGGGCCGCTGCCGTGGCCGGCGCCGTCGACCACGTCGAAATAGAGCAGGTAGACATTCGGCCGTTGATCAGCCGGCAAGTCCATCCAGGCCAGGATCTGGTCGACGCGGGCGTCATTCGTGACGTGCTTGTCGTACTTGGAATAATAGGTCGGGCGCAAACCCTGGACCGGCGCTTCAGAGCCGGGCCAGAACTCGACGCCGACCTTGCCGCCATCCTGTTCCACCGTGTCCCACATCGGCGTTCCGCCGTCCCACCAGAAGCGATCGGTGACGGCGTCGCTGTTGGACATCTTGAACACGACGTCGGGCTTGGCCGGGTCGCGCATGGTGTTTTCGATAATGCCGTGGTGGTCGGGATAGAGGCCGGTCACCAGCGTATAGTGGTTGGGAAAGGTGATCGACGGAAAGGACGGATGCATGGCGGCGTTGGCGCCGCCATCAGCCAAGGCCTTAAGGTTCGGCGATACGCCGCGATCGAGGTAGTCGGCCCGAAAGCCGTCAATCGAGACCAGGATCAGGGGTGGCGTGCCCGGCGCGATATGCGCGCCCGCCGTATCCTGCGCCATGGCGGCGCCCGACATGAAAGCCGCCGCTAGGGCGAACAACGACGTCAGCAAGGTCCTGGTCATGGCGGGCTCCTTATATGCCCGGCATTTGTCCCCTTTTGCACGCTTGACCGTCAATCAATCTCATTTGAATTTATTGCGACAGAACCGAAAAAGCCACCCCTGGGGGGTGGCTTTTCCAAAGGCTTGGAAATGATTAAGTGATCAGTCGCTGGTGCGCAGACGGTCCAGCATCTGCTCACGTGGCCAGGTGCTTTCCGGTTTGCTGTCGGTAGTCGGCTGCGGCGCCGCCTCCAGCTTCAGATCTTCGGCGGTTTCGGGTTCCATCAGGTCAAGGTCGGACATAATCCACTCCTCTGGCGAAAATGGGATCGGACGCTCCGTCAAATCCTCACCTATGACGGTACCTTATTTCCGGAAGACTCAAAGTAACTATTCCTTAGGCTTCGATCACGCAGTTGCGATGTTACCGCTAACTAATACGCAGAAAGCCTCCAGCATAGCTGAAGGCTTCCGCGAAATGTTATATTATCGCAATGCGAGACTATTCTTCGTCAGCGCCGGCGACTTCGAATACCGGACCCGAGTCCTTGCCGCGAGCGGTTTCGTCACGATCGACGAACTCGATGACGGCCATGGCGGCGTTGTCGCCGTGACGGAAGCCGGCCTTCATGATGCGGATATAGCCGCCGTTACGTTCCTTGTAACGCGCCGCCAGGGTGTCGAACAGCTTGGCCACTTGCGGCACGTCGCGGACGCGCGAGATGGCGATACGGCGGTCGTGCAGCGTGCCCGACTTGGCCAGCGTGACCAGCTTTTCGACGAAGGGGCGCAGTTCCTTGGCCTTCGGCAGGGTGGTGATGATTTGTTCGTGCTTGATCAGCGAGGCCGACATGTTGGCGAACATCGCGATGCGGTGCGAGGTGGTACGACCGAGCTTGCGGTAACCGGAACCGTGACGCATTTTCAATACTCCCAAGACCGGCGTGGCGCACCACGTCGCGGCCCCAAAAACGAGCCCGGAAGCGAAGGCGGGGTGCCGATCGGCCCCTGCCCGTTCCAGACGTCCATCCCATTCAGAATGGAAATTACCGCGACAAGGTTTTGGTCTTTCGCGGTAAGTGGCGCCCGAAAACGGGCTCCTATAAAAAGGAAGCCCGGAAGCAATAGCTTCCGGGCTTCTCAACTTGGTATCGGATCGGCTTAGATCTGGTCTTCGAACTTCTTGGCCAGGTCTTCGACGTTTTCCGGCGGCCAGTTCGGGATGTCCATGCCGAGCGACAGGTTCATCGAGGCCAGGACTTCCTTGATTTCGTTCAGCGACTTGCGGCCGAAATTCGGCGTACGCAGCATTTCGCTTTCCGTCTTCTGGATCAGGTCGCCGATATAGACGATGTTGTCGTTCTTCAGGCAGTTCGCCGAACGGACCGAAAGTTCCAGTTCGTCGACCTTCTTGAGCAGGGCCGGGTTGAACGGCAGCTCAGGCTTGCCTTCTTCAACGACGGGAGCCTTCGGCTCTTCGAAGGTGATGAAGATCTGCAGCTGGTCTTGCAGGATGCGGGCGGCGAAAGCCACCGCATCGACCGGCGTCACCGCGGCGTTGGTTTCAACGTCGAGGATCAGCTTGTCGTAATCGAGCGACTGGCCCTGACGGGTCGGCTCGACGCGGTAGGCGACCTTCTTGACCGGCGAATAGAGCGCGTCGACGGCGATAAGGCCGATCGGCGCATCTTCCGGACGCAGACGGTCGGCGGGGACGTAGCCCTTGCCGGTCTGGACCGTGAACTCCATACGAACCGAAGCGCCCTCGTCCAGCGTGCAGATCACGTGGTCGGGGTTCAGCACTTCGATGTCGGCCGGCGCGTCGATCATGGCGCCGGTGACGGGACCGCCGCCGGAGGCGCGCAGCACCATCCGCTTCGGGCCTTCGGCATGCATGCGCAGAGCCAATTGCTTGATGTTCAGGATGATGTCGACGACGTCTTCGCGGACGCCTTCGATGGAGGAGAATTCGTGAACCACGCCGTCGATCTGGACGGAGGTCACGGCCGCGCCTTGCAGCGAGGACAGGAGGACGCGCCGCAGCGCGTTACCGAGCGTCACGCCGAAACCGCGTTCCAGGGGTTCTGCAACAAGACGCATCTTGCGAGAAGGATCACCCAGGGTTTCGACTTGTGGCTTCTCGGGACGAATCAGCTGTTGCCAGTTTCTTTCGATCATTGCGTCCCTCAAGACAGGAAGGGCCGCCCCGGGTCGACGCTTTCGCGGGCTCGGAGCGGCATAAAAAAGGAGAAAATTCTACGCTTAGACGCGACGGCGCTTCGGCGGGCGGCAGCCGTTGTGCGGGATCGGCGTCACGTCACGAATGGTCGTGATGGTGAAACCCACCGCCTGCAACGCGCGCAGAGCCGATTCACGGCCCGAACCCGGACCGGCAACGCTGACTTCCAGCGTCTTGACACCATGTTCGATGGCCTTGCGGCCGGCGTCTTCGGCGGCGACCTGGGCGGCGTAAGGCGTCGACTTCCGCGACCCCTTGAAACCCATCGCACCGGCCGACGACCACGACACGGCATTGCCTTGGGCGTCCGTGATGGTGATCATGGTGTTGTTGAACGAGGCGTTGACGTGAGCCACACCCGAGGTGATGTTCTTGCGTTCGCGCTTTTTAACGCGGGAAGGTTCTTTGGCCATAGGCTAATCCTTACTTCTTCTTGCCGGCGATCGGCTTCGCCGGGCCCTTGCGCGTACGGGCGTTGGTGTGCGTGCGCTGACCGCGGACCGGCAGGCCCTTGCGGTGACGCAGGCCGCGGTAGCAGGCCAGGTCCATCAGGCGCTTGATATTCATCGACACTTCGCGGCGCAGGTCACCCTCGACCGTGTAGTCACGGTCGATGGTTTCACGGATCTGCAGCACTTCGGCGTCCGAAAGCTGATTGACGCGGCGGGCGTCTTCGATGCCGACCTTCTTGACAATCTCTTCGGCGTTCTTCGGGCCGATGCCATGGATATATTGAAGCGCGATGATGACGCGCTTGTTGGTCGGGATGTTGACGCCAGCGATACGGGCCACGTTAAGATTCTCCTGAACGCACTCGACGGTGCGCTAAAAACGAAAGACGACACGTATGCATCGCGCGCCACAACTTTCCTAAGCTGGCGAACGGCCCATACGCGTGATTTCGCGGAAGCCTGCCCTTATAGAAGGGTTTTCGCTCCCGTCAATGGGTTAAAATGCAAAAATGCAAGCGAAATCGAACTTCCGCACACTTTATTTACATCTTTTTGATTCCGAGGCCGCGAAGCCCCTGGCCGCCACCGGAAAGCGCGGTGATCAACCTGGAAAATTAGGTTGTGCCCGGAGCATCTGGGATGCCTCGAAGCGGTCGTTCCTGCCGGGCACAGGCCCGGCAAAATCTTTGGTCGTTTAGGCCAGGGCCCGGTCGATACGGGCGGCGACATCCTCGACCGCGCCCATGCCGTCGACTTCGACCAGCTTTTCCTGCGCCTGATAGTAGGGCAGCAAAGGCGCGGTCTGGTCGTTGTAGACCTTGAGGCGGTCGCGATAGACGTCGGGATTGTCGTCGTTGCGGCCTTCGAGTTCGAAGCGCTTTTCGATACGGGCGATCAACGCGGTCTCGTCGACCTTCAGGCGCACGACCTTGTCGATCTTGGCGCCACGTTCCTTGAGCATGGCGTCCAGCGCCTCAGCCTGGGCCACGGTGCGCGGAAAGCCGTCGAAGATGGCGCCGCCGGCCGCTTCGGCGCGCGGCAGGTTGGCCTTGATCAGGTCGATGACGATCTGGTCGGACACCAATATACCTGCGGCCAGGATCTCCTTGACCTTCAGACCCAGTTCGGAGCCCGAGGCAATGGCGGCGCGCAGCATGTCGCCCGTCGACAACTGCACCATGCCGCGCAGTTCCACAAGACGCTTGGCCTGCGTCCCCTTGCCCGCCGCCGGCGGGCCGAAAAGAATAATGTTCATCGTGCCCCTCCCCGGGTCTTGACGATGCTGGTCTTCGCTCCGGTCTTGCCGCCGGCCTTCATCCGGGACTTCTTGATGAGCCCCTCATACTGGTGCGCCAAAAGATGCGACTGGATCTGGGCAACCGTATCCATGGTCACGGTGACGACGATCAGGATCGACGTGCCGCCGAAATAGAAGCCTTGGCCCATCTGGGCGATGACGAATTCCGGCAGCAGGCAGACGATGGCGATATAGGCCGCACCGATGACGGTGATACGCGTCAGCACGTAATCGAGATAGTCGGCCGTACGCTTGCCCGGGCGGATGCCCGGCAGGAAGCCGCCATACTTGCGCAGGTTTTCCGCCGTCTCTTCCGGATTGAAGACCAGAGAGGTGTACAGGAAACAGAAGGCGATGATCAGGATGGCGTACAACGTCATGAACACAGGCTGGCCGTGCTGCAGATAGCTCGACAGCTGCGGCACCCAGCGCAGGAATACGGGCAGCTTGGTCGGATCCTTGCCGGCAAAGAAGGTGGTCACCGAAGTCGGCATCAGCAGCAGCGAAGACGCAAAGATCGGCGGAATGACGCCGGCCGTATTGACCTTCAGCGGCATGAACGAGCTTTCGCCGCCCATGATGCGATTGCCGACCTGGCGCTTGGGATATTGCACCAGCAGGCGGCGTTGCGAACGTTCCATGAAGACGATGAAGACGACCGCGGCGATCAGCAGCACCAGGATAAGGACCAACTGGTACGACTGGATCGTCCCTGTGCTGTTCAGCGCCAGCAGCCTGCCCACGGTCGTCGGCAGGACCGCAACGATACCGGCAAAGATGATCATCGAGGACCCGTTGCCGATACCGCGTGAAGTGATCTGCTCACCCAGCCACATCAGGAACAGCGTGCCGCCGGTCAGGGTGAAGCAGGTCGAAATAAGAAATAACGGACCGGGATGCAGGGCCATGTTCGCTCCCTGCATGCCCACACCGATACCGAACGACTGGATCAGCCCCAGCAGGACGGTCAGGTAGCGCGTATATTGATTGAGCTGCTTGCGGCCGGCTTCGCCGCCTTCCTTGCGCAGCTTTTCCCACGGCTGGTAGACCGTGCCCATCAGTTGGATGATGATCGAAGCCGAGATATAGGGCATCAGGTTCAGGGCGAAGATGGCCATGCGCTGCACGGCCCCGCCGGAGAACATGTTCATCATGCCGAAGATGCCGTTGGCCTGGCCCGAAAAGGCCCGCGCGAACGCCACCATGTCGATGCCGGGCAGCGGCACATAGGTGCCCAGGCGATAGATGATCAGCGCGCCCAAAGTGAAAAGCAGGCGTTTATGCAGGTCCGTCGCCTTGGCGAAGGCGCCGAAATTCATGTTGGCGGCAAGTTGTTCGGCTGCGGATGCCATAAATATCCTCGAATCGAGCGGAGTGATCCTCCGCTTATGGTTCCCTTACGGGTTGAACGCAGTCCACAGGCGACTTTTAACGATCGCGGTCCCGCAACTCGAACCCATATGGGGCACACCCATCAAAAGGTCAATTGAAGCCTCGCCCCGTATCGGAAAGTGATCTCTTCACCGACACAGGCGAGGCTTCGAGAGAATGGCTTACTCGGCCGCTTCGGCCTTGACCGGGCGCGTCTGGGTGATGCTGCCGCCGGCGGCTTCGATCGCCTTGACGGCCGAAGCGGTCGCCGAATGGACCGTCATGTTCAGCTTGGCCTTCAGTTCGCCCTGGCCCAGGACGCGCACGCCGTCCAGTTCGCGGCGGATGATGCCGGCGGCCACCAGGGCCTTGCCGTCGATCGCCGCATTGGCGTCGAGCTTGCCCGCGTCAACGGCGTCTTGCAGGCGCCACAGGTTGACTTCGGCCAGCTTCAGCGCGAACGGGTTGTTGAAGCCACGCTTCGGCATACGCATGTACAGCGGCATCTGGCCGCCTTCGAAGCCCAGCAGCGACACGCCGGTCCGCGACTTCTGGCCCTTGACGCCGCGGCCGGAGGTCTTGCCCTTGCCCGAACCGGGGCCACGGCCGACGCGCATACGGCCCTTGGTGGCGCCTTCGTTGTCGCGGATTTCATTGAGCTTGGTCATGATGCCTGTCCTTCTAAGGTTGCGCAGCGCCGCCAATTCAAAAAATAGACGGGGCGCCACTCGGCTGAATTAATAGACTAGGCCCCTCACCTCTCGGCCAGGGGCAGGAAAGCGCGCCTGTTACAGCACGCCTCTCAAAGAATCAAGGGCGCGGATCGAAATCCACGCCCCTCAACTCTCATTACTCGACGATCGTGACCATGTGATGGACCTTGGCGATCATGCCGCGCACCGAGGGGGTGTCCTCGAGCGTGGAGACGCGGCCCATCTTGTTCAGGCCCAGGCCCGCCAAGGTGGCGCGCTGGTCCTTGGTGCGGCGGATCGGCGAACCGGTCTGCTTCACGGTGACGGTCTTGGTTTCGGTGTTGGTCGGAGCCTTGGCCATGAATTAACCCTCCATCGCTTCCGGCGACGACGCGCCATCGGCACGACGGCCCATGATGTCGCCGACCTTCTTGCCGCGCTTGGACGCGATCTGACGGGGCGAGGATTGAACCTTCAGCGCCTCGAACGTGGCGCGCACCATGTTGTAGGGGTTCGAAGAGCCGAGCGACTTGCCGACAACGTCGGAGACGCCAAGCGTTTCGAGCACCGCACGCATCGGACCGCCGGCGATGACGCCGGTGCCCGGAGGCGCCGCGCGCATCTGGATCTTGCCCGCGCCCCAACGGCCGTAGCCATCATGGTGCAGCGTGCGCGATTCGCGAAGCGGAACGCGGATCATCGACTTCTTGGCTTCTTCGGTCGCCTTGCGGATGGCTTCGGGCACTTCACGCGCCTTGCCATGACCGTAGCCGACGCGGCCCTTTTGGTCGCCAACGACCATCAGAGCGGCGAAGGAGAAGCGACGTCCCCCCTTGACGGTGGCGGCGACGCGGTTGATGGCGACGAGCTTTTCGACGAATTCCGAGGGTTCCTCGGTACGATCGCGACGGTCGCCGCGGTTTTCGCTGGGACGGGCCATACGGATATCCTTAGAAGTTGAGGCCGGCTTCACGCGCGGCTTCCGCCAGCGCCTTCACCCGACCGTGATAGATATAACCGCCGCGATCGAAAACGACGTCCTTGACGCCCTTTTCAATGGCGCGCTGGGCGACCAGCTTGCCGACTTCGGTGGCGGCGTCCTGGTTCGAGCCTTGCTTCTTTTCGCTTTCCAGCGACGAAGCAGACACCAGGGTCACGCCCGTGGCATCATCGATGACCTGGGCGTAGATGTTCTTGTCCGAACGGAAGACCGACAGGCGCGGACGGCCATTCGACAGCTTCTTCAGGCGCGTACGATTGCGTTGCGCCCGGCGAGCCAATTGTTCACGAGGAGACAGAGCCATGGCTTACTTCTTCTTGCCTTCCTTGCGGCGAACCTTCTCGCCGGCATATTTGACGCCCTTGCCCTTGTAGGGTTCAGGCGGACGGATCTTGCGGATCTTGGCGGCCATTTCGCCGACCAGTTGCTTGTCGATACCGCTGATCTTGATTTCGGTCTGCTTCGGCACCGCGAAGGTGATGCCCGCCGGCGGATCGATGATGACCGGGTGCGAGAAACCGAGCTGCAATTCCAGGGCAGAGCCCTTCATCGCGCCGCGGTAACCGACGCCGACCATTTCCAGGGTCGTTTCGTAGCCTTCGGTCACACCCTTCACCATGTTGGCGATCAGGGTGCGCGACAGGCCCCACATCGCCTTGTGGCGCTGCGTGTCGCCGCGGGGGGTAATGTGGATGACATTACCTTCCTGCTTGACTTCGATTTCTTCAACGACCTTCCAGGCCAGTTGGCCCTTGGGGCCCTTCACGGCCACGTCCTGACCGCTGAGCGTGATATTCACGCCCGACGGAACAGTGATGGCTTTTTTGCCGATACGAGACATCTAATAACCTTTTGTGCCTTAAGTGTCCGCTGCTTATCTTCCAAGACCGCCCCTTCTCGCGAAGGGGCTAAGCGCTTAGTAGACGCGGCAGAGGACTTCACCACCCACGTTTGCGTCGCGGGCGGCATTGTCAGACATGACGCCCTTGGGCGTCGACAGGATCGAGATCCCCAGGCCGTTCTTGATCGGCTTGAGGTCCTTGATCGACGAATAAACGCGGCGGCCCGGCTTGGACACGCGGGCGATTTCCGCGATGACCGGCTGACCGTCGAAGTACTTCAGTTCGATTTCGAACTGCGGGAACTCGCCCGGGGTTTCCACGACTTCATAGCCACGGATGTAACCCTCGTCCTTGAGGACGTCGAGGACGTGAGCGCGCAGCTTCGAAGCCGGCGTGCGCACCGAGGAACGCTGACGCATGGCGGCGTTCTTGATACGAGCGATCATGTCGCTGAGAGGATCGTTGACGAACATTGTGCTTCCCTCCCCTTACCAGCTGGCCTTGGTCATGCCCGGAATCTGACCTTCATTGGCCAGCTTCCGGAGCGCGATCCGGCTCATGTGAAGCTTACGATAATAAGCGCGCGGACGACCGGTCACTTCGCAACGGTTGCGAATGCGGGTCGGGTTCGAGTTGCGCGGCAACTTGGCCAGCTTCAGGCGAGCGGCGAAACGCTCTTCCAGAGGCAGGGCTTCGTTGTTGGCGATCGCCTTGAGGGCCTCACGCTTGGACGCGTATTGCGCGACCAGCTTCTTGACCATCTCATTGCGGTTGACAGCGGATTTCTTAGCCATGGTTTCTCTCTCCCCGCTCTTAAGCCGTGAACGGGAACTGGAAATGCTTCAGAAGCGCCTTGGCTTCCTGGTCATTGGCGGCCGTGGTGCAAACGACGATGTCCATGCCCCACATTTGATCGATCTGGTCGTAGTTGATTTCCGGGAAGACGATGTGTTCGCGCAGACCCATGGCGTAGTTGCCACGACCGTCGAACGACTTGCCGTTCAGACCGCGGAAGTCCTTCACGCGCGGCAGCGCGATGGTGACCAGGCGGTCGAGGAATTCGTACATGCGATCCTTGCGCAGCGTCACCTTGGCGCCGACCACCATGCCTTCGCGCAGCTTGAAGCCGGCGATCGACTGACGGGCGCGCGTCGGTGCGGGCTTCTGGCCGGTGATGGCCGCCAGATCCTTGATCGCCGCGGCGACCTTCTTGGAGTCGGCGGTAGCTTCACCGATACCCATGTTCACGACGATCTTGTCGAGCTTGGGGACCTGCATTTCGTTCGTATAACCGAACTCTTCCTTCAACGCGGCGCGGATCGTATCGAGATAGACCTGCTTGGCGCGCGGGATATACTTTTCAGTATCAGCCATTGATGACCTCACCAGACTTCTTGGCGACGCGGACCTTCTTGTCACCCTCGATCTTGAAACCGACGCGGGTCGGCTTGCCTGAGGACGGGTCGGCGATGGCGACGTTGGAGATGTGCAGCGACGCTTCCTTGTTGACGATACCGCCATTGGGATTGGTCTGCGACGGACGGGTATGGCGTTGCACCATATTGACGCCCTGGACCAGCACACGGCCTTCCACGGGCATGACCTTGGTGACAGTGCCCTTGCGGCCCTTGTCCTTGCCGGTCAGGACGATAACGCTATCGCCCTTCTTAATCTTAGCGGCCATCAGATCACCTCCGGAGCCAGAGAAATAATCTTCATGTGGTTCTTGGCGCGAAGCTCGCGCGGAACCGGCCCGAAGATACGGGTGCCGATCGGCTCGGACGACTTGTTCACGATCACCGCAGCATTGGTGTCGAAACGGATCACCGAACCGTCTTTGCGCTGGATGTCCTTGGACGTGCGCACGACAATGGCGCGCAGAACGTCGCCCTTCTTGACGCGGCCGCGCGGAATCGCTTCCTTGACCGAAACAACGATCAAATCTCCCACCGAGGCGTAGCGGCGCTTAGAGCCGCCCAGCACCTTGATGCACATGACCCGGCGCGCGCCCGAATTATCGGCCACTTCCAGGTTAGTTTGCATCTGAATCATGACTTAAACTTTCCTAGTACGGGTTACGCTTCGCGCGGGAGGACTTCCCACGTTTTCAGCTTGGATTTCGGCGCGCATTCGATGATGCGGATGGTTTCGCCGGTCTTGTAAGCATTGGCTTCGTCGTGAGCATGGTAACGCTTCGACTTCCGCACCGGCTTCTTGAGCACGGGGTGCAGAATGGTGCGTTCCACTCTCACGATCACGGTCTTGTCGCCCTTGTCGGAGACGACCAGACCTTCGAGAATGCGCTTGGGCATGGTCCGGTCCTTCTAGGCGGCAGACTTGCTGGCGGCCTTCTGGGCCGTCAGCAGGGTCTGGATACGAGCGATATCCTTGCGGATTTCATTGACGCGATGGGTCTTTTCGAACTGACCCGTGGCCTTTTGAAAACGCAGGTTGAACTGCTCCTTCTTGAGCGACAGGAGCTGTTCGTGCAGTTGGTCGGAACTGAGGTTCCGCAGATCGGCGATCTTGGTCATGGGGCTACTCCGCGGCCAGGGCCACGCCGGCGTCGAGACGGGTCACGACGCGGGTGGACACGGGCAGCTTGGCGGCACCCAGACGCAGCGCTTCACGCGCGATGTCGTCCGGCACGCCGTCGATTTCAAACAGGATACGGCCGGGAGCCACGCGGGCGGCCCAATGGTCGACCGCGCCCTTGCCCTTGCCCATACGGACTTCAGCCGGCTTGCCCGTGACGGGCAGGTCCGGGAAGACGCGGATCCACACGCGGCCTTGACGCTTCATCTGACGCGTAATGGCGCGGCGGGCCGCTTCGATCTGGCGCGCCGTCAGGCGTTCCGGCTCGATCGTCTTCAGGCCGTAGGAACCGAAGTTCAGCGAATAGCCGCCCTTGGCATTACCATGGATGCGGCCCTTGAAAGCTTTGCGGTACTTGGTCCGCTTGGGGAGCATCATAGCTTAACCCTCCTTGTTGCGGTCGCGGCGCGGGCCACGGTTGTTGCGATCGCCACGGTCCGAACGTTCCGGACGGTCGTTGGACGACGGACCCGAAGCTTCGGCCGACCAGCGCTTGTCCTGCGCCATCGGATCGTGCTCCAGAACTTCACCCTTGAAGATCCAGACCTTGATGCCGATGATGCCGTAGGTCGTCAGGGCTTCAGCGAAGCCCATGTCGATGTCGGCACGGAGCGTGTGAAGCGGCACGCGGCCTTCACGGTACCATTCCATCCGCGCGATTTCGGCGCCGCCGAGGCGACCCGACAGGTTCATGCGGATGCCCTTGGCGCCCAGACGCATGGCCGACTGGATCGAACGCTTCATGGCGCGGCGGAACGCGACGCGGCGCTCGAGCTGCTGAGCGATCGATTCGGCGACCAGCTGGCTGTCGACTTCCGGCTTGCGGACTTCGACCAGGTTCAGGAACACTTCGCCTTCCGTCAGGACGGCGACGTCCTTGCGGAGCTTGTCGATGTCCGCGCCCTTCTTGCCGATCACGACGCCCGGACGGGCGGCGTAGATGGTGATGCGGCACTTCTTGTGCGGGCGCTCGATGATGATGCGCGACACGCCGGCGGCGTTCAGCTTTTGCTTCAGCTCCTTGCGGATCTTCAGATCCTGGTGCAGCAGCTTGGCATATTCCTGACGTTGGGCGAACCAGCGGCTGTCCCACGTACGGTTGATGCCGAGGCGAAGGCCGATCGGATTGGCTTTCTGACCCATTACGCAGCCTCCTGGCCAAGTTCACGAACGACGATCGTCAGTTCGGAGAAAGGTTTCATGATGCGCGACGAACGGCCACGAGCCCGCGAGGCGAAGCGCTTCATGACGATGCCCTTGCCGACGTAGGCCTCGGCGACAACCAGGTTGTCGATGTCGAGGTTGTGGTTGTTTTCCGCGTTCGAGATCGCCGAATAGAGCGCCTTGCGGACGTCCTTGGCGATGCGCTTGCGCGAGAATTCCAGTTCGTTGAGCGCGCGCTGAACGCGCAGGCCGCGGATCGATTGCGCGACCAGGTTCAGCTTTTGCGGGCTGATGCGCACCGAAACCAGCTTCACGCGGGCTTCGTTGGCGGCAACACGACGAGGATTGGTCTTTTGCGACATGATTACTTCCTCTTCGCCTTCTTGTCAGCGGCGTGACCGGGGAAGTTGCGCGTCGGCGAAAACTCGCCGAACTTCATGCCGACCATGTCCTCGTTGACGAGAACCGGCACGTGCTTCTGACCGTTGTAAACGCCGAAGGTCAAGCCGACGAATTGCGGCATGATCGTCGAACGACGCGACCAGGTCTTGATGACCTCTTTGCGACCCGAGTTTTGCGCGGTGTCCGCCTTCTTCAGAAGGTGGCCATCCACAAAGGGGCCTTTCCATACGGAGCGAGCCATTGTTTAGCGAGCCTTCTTGACGTGACGCGAACGGATAATGAACTTGTCCGTCGCTTGGTTCTTACGAGTCTTGCGGCCCTTGGTAGGCTGGCCCCAAGGCGTAACAGGATTACGACCACCGGACGTCTTGCCTTCACCACCACCATGCGGGTGGTCGACCGGGTTCATGGCGACGCCGCGAACGTGCGGGCGGAAGCCCATGTGACGCTTGCGACCGGCCTTGCCGAGGTTTTGGTTCATGTGGTCCGGATTGGACACCGCACCGACCGTGGCCATGCAGGTATCCAGGACCATGCGCAGTTCACCCGAACCGAGACGGATCTGGGCGTAACCAGCGTCACGACCGACCAGCTGAGCGTATGCACCGGCCGAACGAGCCAGTTGCCCGCCCTTCAGCGGCTTCATTTCCACGTTGTGGATGATCGTGCCGATCGGCATCGAACGCAGCGGCGCGGCGTTACCCGGCTTCACGTCGACCTTTTCCGAAGCGACGACCTGGTCACCAACCTTAAGGCGTTGCGGGGCCAGGATGTAGACTTTCTCGCCGTCCGGATAGCTGATCAGCGCGATGAACGCCGAGCGGTTCGGATCGTATTCCAGGCGCTCAACCGTGCCGGGAACGTCGAACTTGCGACGCTTGAAGTCGATGATGCGGTACAGGCGCTTGGCGCCGCCGCCACGGAAGCGGACAGCGATACGGCCCGAAGCGCCGCGGCCGCCCGACTTCGTCAGGCCTTCGACCAGCGACTTTTCCGGCTTGCCCTTGTGGAGCTCCGAACGGTCAACCAGAACGAGCTGGCGGCGGCTGGGCGAGGTCGGATTGAATTGCTTTAATGCCATTGTTTCAAACCTTCCTTACAGCACGTTCGCGATGTCGATCGACTGGCCTTCGGCCAGCGTGACAATCGCTTTCTTGACGTCGCTGCGGCGGCCCATGATGCCCTTGAAACGCTTGGTCTTGCCCTTGGTGACGATGGTGTTCACCTTGGTGACCTTGACGTTGTAGAGGGCTTCGATGGCCGAAGCGATTTCGTCCTTGGACGCGTCGAGCGCAACCTTGAAGACCGTCTTGTTCTGTTCGGACAGGATGGTCGTCTTTTCGGTGATGTGCGGCGACAGGATGACGTCGTAATTGCGGATCGTAGCAGCCATGATCTTAAGCCTCCACTGCGAAGCGAGCTTCGATGGCTTCGATCGCCGCCTTGGTCAGCACCAGCTTTTCGCGGCGCAGGATGTCATAGACATTCAGGCCGGCGGTCGGCAGCACATCGATGTTCGGGATGTTGCGCGAAGCCAGGGCAAAGTTGTTGTCGACTTCCGGACCCGCGATGAACAGGGCGTTGGTCAGGCCCAGCTTTTCGAACTGCGCCTTCAGAGCTTGCGTCTTGGGGCTTTCCAGGGTCGCCGCGTCCAGGACGATCAGCGAGCCGGTCTTGACCTTGGACGACAAGGCATGACGCAGGCCGAGCGCACGGACCTTCTTTTGCAGGTCGAAGGCGTGCGAACGCACGACCGGACCGAAGGCGCGCGAGCCACCGACGAATTGCGGCGCACGGCGCGAACCGTGACGAGCGCCGCCGGTGCCCTTTTGCTTGTACATCTTCTTGCCCGTACGCGAATTTTCATTGCGCGTCTGGACCTTGTGCGTACCGGCGCGGCGCTTGGCCAACTGCCAGTTGACGACACGCGACAGGATGTCGGCGCGGATTTCTTCGATCCCGAAAACGAGGTCGGAGACATCCACCGAACCGGCCGCCGAGGCGTCAAGTTTGATAACGTCGAGTTTCATGATTATTCCGCGCCCTCTTGAGTTTCAGGGGCCTCCACCGGAGCCTCAGCTTCAGCAGCCGCCGGAGCCGCAACCGCGCCCGGCTTCTTGAACGCGCCCGGAGTCGGAACGCCCGTCGGGGCCTTCTTCACCGCGTCGCGGATCTTGACATAGGAACCTTCAGCGCCCGGAACGGCGCCACGGATGAACACCAGGCCACGCTCGGCATCGATGCGAGCAACCTGCAGGTTCAGCGTGGTGACGGTTTCGACACCGAGGTGACCTGCCATCTTCTTACCCGGGAAGGTACGACCCGGATCTTGACGGTTACCGGTCGAACCGTGGGCACGGTGCGAGACCGAGACACCGTGGGTGGCGCGCATGCCGCCGAAGTTCCAGCGCTTCATGGCACCGGCAAAACCCTTACCGATGGTGACGCCCTGGATATCGACGCGCTGGCCTTCGAGGAAGTGATCGGCGGTCAGCTCGGCGCCGACTTCGATCAGATTGGCTTCGTCGACACGGAATTCAGCGAGTTGCGCCTTGGGGGCGACTTCAGCCTTGGCGAAACGGACGCGCTCGGCGTTCGAAACGTTCTTGGCCTTGCGGCTGCCGGCGCCCAATTGCAGCGCGGTGTAGCCGTCCTTGTCCTTGGTGCGCTGAGCGACGACCTGGCAGCCGTCCAGCGACAACACGGTCACCGGCACATGCAAGCCATCGGCGTCGAAGAAACGCGTCATGCCCAGCTTCTTGGCGATCAAACCTGTACGCATTGGTCCCGCCCCTTAAATCTTGATCTCGACGTCGACACCAGCCGACAGGTCGAGCTTCATCAGCGCGTCCACGGTCTGCGGGGTCGGATCGACGATATCAAGCACGCGCTTGTGCGTGCGGATTTCAAACTGTTCGCGCGACTTCTTGTCGACGTGCGGCGAGCGGTTGACGGTGAAGCGCTCGATCAGCGTCGGCAAGGGGATTGGCCCCCGGACGGTGGCACCAGTGCGCTTGGCCGTATTTACGATTTCGCGTGTGGAATGGTCCAGCACGCGGTGATCGAAGGCCTTGAGCCTGATGCGGATATTTTGACGATCCATATCGCTCGTATTCCAATAAAGGGTGGCTGCGTTACCGCGTCCAGTGAACCATTTCAAAGACCATGGCCCCTCCCCACCAGGAGAAAGGACGCGACTTCCGCAAAAACAAAGACCCCGCAGTATGACCTGCGTGGGCCTTCAACGTCCCGCCAAGGCCCCGTGTAAGATGAGGCGTGCCGGCGAAACGATGGTTTGTGCTTGCAGACCGCGTCTGGCTAACGCCACAGCCGATCTAACAGAGTGCGCGTACATACGGGTACGACCGGCAAAGGTCAAGCACCGATTTCGCAAAAGGGCGGGAAAAATAAGGAATGCGTCCGCCCCCTTCATTGTCCACCCCGCCAAGACACCTGCCGCCAAAATCGAGTCCGGCCGCCGATCCAAATAACCATTTCGCGCGTATGGCTAATTATATTTACGTTTCGCCTCCCAGCGGGTAAGGCCGTTGGTTCAATAGGCTTTGGGGGTAGCGTTAGATGGCCTTGAGTACCGTTGCTTGGCTTACCGCATTTGTCTTGTCGACACAAATCGCCCCGCCGCCGTCTCCCCCGGAGGGCTACGCCCTGCAGACGCCCGCGGCAACCTCGCCCACCGCGACGCGCCAGGACGCGCCGGCGTTTCAGCCGGTCGGCGACAGCGAAATAGCGCCACTCGGTTTTCTCGACCTGTGCTCGCGTTCGCCGGTGGACTGCGCGCACTGGCCCGAATCAGATATTTCGGCCATCGCCAAGCACGCCATCGACATCAAGCTTGCGCTTTACCGTAAGGCATTCGACGCACCGCCCCCCTCCGGCGCACATCCGTCACCCGTGGTTTTGACGGTCGGCACGCCGCCCTACCTGGCCCACAACTGGCTGCCGCATCCGCCGGTCGATCAGTCCGTATACACTTGGCCCATGTCGCCCGAGGCGGCGCGACTAAAGGACCAATTGGAAATGGCAGCCGATCAATTCCCGTTCGGTCCGGTCGACGCCGTGTTCATTCCCGCCCATCAGCGACGTTTGCAACTGGTGTCGCTGGAACCCCAAGACCTCGACGGAAATTTGAACTGGCCCGCCTTGACCGGCCTGGATCGTCCCGGCGTCCGGCTTAGCCTGTCGGACCTTCTGGACGACGGGCCACAGGCTTTGCATCTCGCCGGCGGGCTGACCTATTTGCCCTCGGCCGACGCCGTCGCCCAGGAGGTGTCCTTTCGCCTTTCCGCCGAGAGCGACCACACCATTGATTCGCCCAAGCGCCAAGTCGTTGCCGACCAAGCAACAGCCGACGCCGCGGCATCGGCATCGGCATCGGCATCGGCATCGGCATCGGCATCGGCATCGGAATCATCGCCCGTCTACCCGCAGGTCAAGTTGACGCCGACGCAATATACCATCCTGCGCCGCGTCAACGCCTTCGTGAATCGTGCCATCGCCTACGAAACCGATATGGATCAATACCATGTCGACGACTATTGGGTGGCGCCGGGCGTCCAGCCGGGCGCGCGGGGCGATTGCGAGGACTACGCCCTGGAAAAGCGTCGCCAGCTCATCAATCTGGGCTTTCCCGCTGCAGCCATGAGCCTGGCGATCATATCGATGCCTGAGGAAAAGACTCACGCCGTGCTGATCGTGACGACGACCGATGCCGACTATGTCCTCGACAACCTGTCGTCATCGATCAAGGTCTGGCACGACACCCACTATCCCTGGATTCTCCGCCAGGGGCCGCAGGACGACCTCAGCTGGTTTTCGCTGTATCCGGTGCGCCTGGTGAATTGAGCTTGAGGGGCGTCGCGCGGGAGTGGCTGCGCACGCGCACGATCGCGCGTTCACCCAGGGCCCAAATGGCGTGGACCCAGCCGGCCGCGGTCGTTTCGGTGGCGTTGATCACGCCCAGGCGCCGGCGCAGGCTAAGCAGGGCCCGATTGAGCTTCGCATTGGGCACCCGATCCAGTGCTCGCATCAGCGGCTGCGGCCGGTAGGTCAGCACGCCTTCGCAGACCTGGCCGGCATGCTCTGTCAGCGGATCCTTGTATTCCTCGCCACCGGTGCCGAAATCGAACCGCTTGATTCCATCGCGTGCGAGGTGACGCATCATCTGCACCACCAGAAGAATGCCGATCGAGTAGCGGTAATAGGCCGGATCGTAGGCCGGGAACCACAGGTGTACTTCGTCTGAGCCCAACAGGCCGATCTCGGCGGCGACCACCCTGCCCTCATGCCGAAAGACGCCGGCGCGCAGGCCATAGGCGTCATCGTCATAGGCCGCCAAGTCGCGCAGCAGGTCCAGCGTCCAGCCGCAGTTGAAAACGTCGTGCAGTCCGCAATGCTTGTACTGGGTGCGCTTGATGCCGAGCACCCAGTCGAGCACCTCCGGCGTGACGCGCTCCCAGGTGAAGGCGAAGCCGCCGAAATCCTTTTCGACATTGCGTTCGCAGCGGCGGATATTCTTGAAGAACTTGTGGTGCTGGGCCTCGTGGCGTCCATACCAGGCCTCGAAGCCGCCGGACAGGTCGGCGATTCGTCGTTGCAGCTTTGTCGACGCCGCCTTGGGGCACAGACTGCCGGTCCAGCCCTGGAACTCGAGTCGCCGCGCGCCGGTCGCCTTCAACAGGCCGTTGAAGTCTGGCGCCAGCCCCGGCTCCCCGACGATACCGTGATAGTCGGTCAGCGGCGCGCCCAGGGGCTGCAGGGCGCCCGCGCGAAGCTGATATGCAAAGTAGCCGGCAATATGCCCGTCGCGCCAGAACCGGGCGATGCCGGCATGGGGGACGTGCACACCGACAGCCTGGACGTAGCGCGCATCGAAATAGGGACCGCCCAGGTCCGGCCGCTGGCCGAGAAAACGCGACCACAGGGCGACGTCCTCGGGTGTGAGGGCGTCGGGCTTGATCGTATCGATGAACTGCGCCGGACCGTGCATAACCGCGGACACTACCGCGGTAAGCTTGAAATCCGGCTAAACGGTATGGTTAAGAAGGTATTGCAGCCCTAACTGTCGCTGGGCCCGGTGAAGACCTGCTGTATGGCTTGAAACACCGGCAAGGCTTCGCACGTCGCGCTGTGCGCCAACAAGGCCGGGTAAGGCGCCCAGTCGATGGCGTCACCATGGGCGTCGCGGGCATGGCGAACGGCACAGCCCAGCGCGATGTCGGGGTGGAGCATGACATCCCCCATCAGCCACTGCGTCTTCGCCTCGGCGCGGATACGCTCTAGCACATCGAGCACGGCCGAGACCTGGGCCTGGCAGCGGCTGAGCCAGATGTCCGAGGTGACCTTGTGCAGCACCTTTTCGTAAAACAAGGCTACGCACTTGTCGGAGAAGCCGGTGGCCAGGGCGATATAATAGAACGCCTTTTGCCGCTCGGGCCCGGACACGGCGATCAACGCCTTGTCGCCCGCCTGCTCGTCGAGCCAGTCGAGGATATAGGCGCTATCGATCAATACTTGACTATTATCGAGCACCAGGGTCGGCACGCGGCGCAGCGGATTGAACGGCGCGATCTCATCACCGTCGCCGAAGGTCGACCACGGGCGGTGCTCGAACGGGATGCCGTACAGGGTCGCGGCAATGGCGACGCGGCGAACAAAGGGCGAATCGTACTGACCGATCAGGAACATGGGAACCTCCTTGGTGGCATTGTTCTACGCAGAGCGCGCGCCTCGTTCCAGTCCGGATCGTGCCATCACCGCCTAACGGATTGCCAAACGCGATAAGGCCGTGCCGTGGCAGGCCGCTCGCAAGGAAGGGTTTCCACAGATTACACAGATGGCACAGATGGTTCAGGGTTTGTCTGAACCGCGCGCAGCGCGTTCCCTCTGCCCTCGATAAGATTTCAAACCACGAACCCCACGAAAAACACGAACGGCTAAAGCGGTACGAGCTGTCGCGTGAAGCCCCTGGTTCAATTGAAGGAAGGCGCTGCGCGCTGGAGTCTACCCGACCAAGACGTTGGCTACGCCGAACTTAGTCTGACTTCGTCATCCTTCGTTTCGTGCTTTTCGTGGGGTTCGTGGTCAAACCCTGCGCGGCCCGACACCGCATAGGCCTTCGGCCATTGCGCGGAACATCTGTGCCATCTGTGTAATCTGTGGAGACCTTTCTTCCGGACAGCAAAAAGCCCTCCCCGCTTTCGCCGGGAGGGCTCTTTATTCGATCTCGACCCGTTCGTGAGTGCCGCGCCGTTCAGCGCTGTCACGAGTCCGGGTCCAGGGCCTGTGGCCCTGGTTACTCGACGATCTTGGCGACGACGCCGGCGCCGACGGTGCGGCCGCCTTCACGGATAGCGAAGCGCAGCTTCTCTTCCATGGCGATCGGGGTGATCAGTTCGACGTCCAGCTCGGCGTTGTCGCCCGGCATGATCATTTCCACGCCTTCGCGCAGGCGGATGATGCCGGTCACGTCGGTCGTACGGAAGTAGAATTGCGGACGGTAGTTGGTGAAGAACGGGGTGTGACGGCCGCCTTCTTCCTTGGTCAGGATGTAGGCTTCGGCCACGAACTTGGTGTGCGGCGTGATCGAGCCCGGCTTGCAGAGGACTTGGCCGCGTTCGACGTCTTCACGCTTGGTGCCGCGCAGCAGCACGCCGACGTTGTCGCCCGCTTGACCTTGGTCCAGCAGCTTGCGGAACATTTCGACGCCCGTGCAGGTCGTCTTCTGGACCGGACGGATGCCGACGATTTCGACTTCTTCGCCAACCTTGACGATGCCGCGTTCGACGCGGCCCGTGACGACCGTACCACGGCCCGAGATCGAGAACACGTCTTCGACCGGCATCAGGAAGGCCAGGTCGATCGGGCGTTCCGGCTGCGGGATGTAGGCGTCGACTTGCGTCATCAGTTCCAGGATCTTGTCCTGGCCGATGACCGGGTCACGGTCTTCGACGGCGGCCAGGGCCGAACCCTTGACGATGGGGATATCGTCGCCCGGGAACTGGTACGACGACAGAAGTTCACGAACTTCCATTTCGACGAGTTCCAGCAGTTCTTCGTCGTCGACCATGTCGACCTTGTTCATGAACACGACCAGGGCCGGAACGCCGACCTGGCGGGCCAGGAGGATGTGCTCGCGCGTTTGCGGCATCGGGCCGTCGGCGGCCGACACGACCAGGATCGCGCCGTCCATCTGGGCGGCGCCGGTGATCATGTTCTTCACGTAGTCGGCGTGGCCCGGGCAGTCGACGTGCGCATAGTGACGGTTCGCCGTTTCATATTCGACGTGCGCCGTGTTGATCGTGATGCCGCGCGCCTTTTCTTCCGGCGCCGCGTCGATGTCCGCATAGTTCTTCGCCGTGGCGCCGCCGGTCTTCGCCAGCGTGATCGTGATCGCCGCCGTCAGCGTCGTCTTGCCGTGGTCAACGTGGCCGATCGTGCCAATGTTGCAGTGCGGCTTATTGCGGTTGAATTTTTCCTTGGCCAT